>Ga0193951_1000163_pt1 | contig 30209 bp, 29 predicted proteins | sample BB_2_MG_FD_140370 | JGI IMG/M metagenome (GOLD analysis project Ga0193951, IMG submission 140370) | Microbial mat bacterial communities from the Broadkill River, Lewes, Delaware, United States - BB_2_MG | ecosystem: Environmental > Aquatic > Freshwater > River > Microbial mats | place: USA...
ATTGCCTTGTTGGAAGCAAATGCTTTGGGAATCCCAACCATTGGAGCAAAAGGTTGTGGTATTGAAGACGCTATAAAAGAAGGTGAATCTGGATTTTTGGTTACATTAGGGGATGAAGTTGCTGTTGAAGCCGCCTTAAACCGTTTATTATCTTCAAAAGCTAAGTACTCCGAAATGTCAAAAATATGGGCAAATCAACACGAATGGGTTGTTATAATTAAAAAATATATTAAAGAAATTGAACACTTCATTATAAATTCTAAATAGATTAAACTGTATAAAGATGTTATTTAAATATTTAGCGATTTTAAAATGTGTCTGACACCTTGGTTATCAGTGATAACTTCTTATTTTTGAAGCCAATTTTATAGTATCAACCGTTATACGTATTTAAAACACTAAAGAACACTTATGAAATTAGTAATCATTTCTCACACCGAGCACTATCAAAAGAGTGATGGTACTATTGTGGGATGGGGTCCTACGGTTACTGAAATCAATCATCTTACAGGTGTTTTTGAAGAGGTCGTTCATTTAGGTATGCTATACCCTGGTGAGCCACCTGCAAGTGCATTACCCTATACGAGTTCAAAGATAAGATTTGTAAATATTCCGACTGTTGGTGGTGCTGGTTTAAGAAATAAATTAAAAATAATAACGGCAGCTCCTAAAACGATAAAATTAGTAAGACGTTACATCAATACATCCGATTATTTTCAATTACGCACACCAACTGGTATAGGAGTTTATTTAATCCCTTATTTAACTTGGTTTATAGAAACACCTGGCTGGTTTAAATATGCAGGGAATTGGCAACAATCATCAGCTCCCTTAGGCTATGCTTTTCAGCGTTGGTTTCTGAAAAGACAATCGCGAACCGTTACAATAAATGGATCTTGGAACGGCCAACCACAATATTGTGAGACTTTTGAAAACCCTTGTTTAACTGAAGCGGATTTGGATTTAGGCAAAGCCATTATGACTACAAAACGATTAGTACAGCCTATCAATCTCTGCTATGTAGGGAGATTAGAAACCCCAAAAGGAGTCGGACGAATTATCGAAGCAGTAACCGCATTAAAACTTGAAGATAAAGCAAAGCTAGGTACTATTCATCTCGTCGGAGATGGACTTGAACGGCAAGATTTTGAAGCGCAAGCTGCATTAAGTGGAGTGCTCTTTAAGTTTCATGGGTTCTTGGCACGTCCCTCTGTTTTTGAAATTTATAAAAAGTGTCATGGCTTTTTAATGCCAACTACAGCATCAGAAGGTTTTCCGAAAGTATTGGCGGAGGCCATGAATTTTGGGTGTATCCCAATCGTTTCAAACATATCTTCTATTGGACAATATATTAAAACCAATGAGACTGGTTTCGTATTATTAGATATGAATACAGATTCGCTTAGCACCTGTATTATTAATTTAGTTAATCTGTCTAAACCTGATTATTTACGGTTAGTATCTAATGGGCAGGAAGTTGTAAAGCGATTTACATTTACATACTATAATGATCATATCGAACAGGCTATTTTAAATTAAGAACATGGGCGTAGCTATAAAACATAAGCGATATGATGATAACTTTATACCACTTCTGATTGGACATGTATTATTAGGTGTGGCTATTTATTTCTTTGAAGTTATAGCACGTGTTTATTTTTTAGGAGTATTATTTTATTTTTTGTGGCACATTATTACCGGAGCCAATAAAGATAAAACGATGTATGTGCTGTTAGGATGTGCCTATATTGCAGGAGGCGAAGTCTTTTTACGGATGACGAAAGGCTATTTTTTTTATGAAACAGGCAAGTACTTTGTATTATTATTGATGCTCATGGGGATATTTTATAAAGGCGTTTCAGGTAAAGCTTATCCGTATTTTTTATACCTTATATTATTAGTTCCTGCAGTTATAGTTGCTTCTATAACCTTGACTTATGATGCTAATTTTAGAACAAATGTAACGTTTGTGCTAGCAGGTCCGGTAACCCTGGGTATAGCTGCATTATTTTGCTATGATAAAAAATTAACTCAACAGCAAATCTTAAAGGTGTTGCAATATTTAGTTTTACCGATTATCTCTATGACGGTATATTTGTTTTTGTACAACCCCTCAATAAGAGAAACGATATCGAATACGGCGTCTAATTCAGCTACGTCAGGTGGGTTTGGACCCAACCAAGTATCTACGGCTTTAGGGATGGGCATGTTAGTGATGGTGGTGCGTATTTATATGCAATCACCAAGTTTCTTTTTAAGAATTTTAAATATTGGGATTTTTGCAGCTATTAGTTTTCGCGCGATTGTTACGTTTAGTCGTGGAGGAGTGTTTGCCGCGATTATTTGTGTCTTAGCATTTTTAGGGATTTTATTTTTGAAATCTAATTATAAGGTTAAAAATCAAATTATGGGTTCTACCTTTGTGTTTTTATTAGCTATAGGTTTTACATGGATGATAGCCTCAGTTCAAACCAGTGGTATGTTAGATAAACGTTATGCGAATGAGGATTCTTTAGGCCGAGAAAAAGGAGATGTTAGCACAGGAAGAGGGGAGCTGTTTATGCAGGAAATGGATGGGTTTTTACAAGATCCTATATTTGGTATTGGGGCCAGTAGAACTAAAGATATTCGTGTTAAAGAAACGGGTGAACATTTGCCTACGCATAATGAGGTAGGTCGTTTGTTAGGAGAACATGGCATGTTTGGGATTATGATATTACTGATTTTAATTATAAAACCTCTGGTGTACCGCGCAACCAACTCTAGAAGTTACTTTTTTTATGCCTTTTTGTGCTTCTGGTTTGCGACCATTAACCATTCCGCTATGCGGATAGCTGCTCCTTCACTGTTTTATGCATTAGCCTTATTAGATATTACAAATGTTAAGAAAAAAAATACTATACATAGGAAACAACTTACACAATAATAAAACTAATCCTTCGTCTATTCAAGTGGTAGGCAAACAGTTAGAGGGTGAAGGGTATGACATGTTGTATAGCTCTAGCCAGAATTATAAAGTTTTAAGATTGTTAAATATGTTATATACATGTTTAAAATATAGAAAAAGCGTTGATAAAGTTATCATTGATACTTATAGCACTAGTAACTTTTACTATGCAGTATTAGTAGCGCAATTATGTCAAATTTTACGTATACCTTATATTTTAAATCTTAATGGTGGAAATTTACCTTCACGATTACAGAAAAATCCTAAGTTATGTAAGAGAACTTTTAAGCCAGCTCAGGCATTAATTTCACCTTCATTATATTTGAAGGAGGCTTTTTGTAATTATGGATATGCAGATGTTATATATATTCCAAATGCCTTAAATTTAAATAATTATATGTTTAAGATCCGACCAATCACAGATATTAATTTGTTTTGGCTACGTTCCTTTAATAAAATTTATAACCCATGCTTGGCTATAGATATACTGTATGAACTGCAACAACAAGGTTATAACACTAGTTTATGCATGGTAGGTCCTGATAGTGACGGTTCACTAGCTAAAGTTATGGAAAGTGCTAAATCATTAGATGTTGCAGTTAATATACCTGGGAAATTAAAAAAACCGGAATGGATTCATCTTGCCAAAAGTTATAATATTTTCATAAATACTACAAATTTTGATAATATGCCAGTTAGTGTCATTGAAGCCATGGCTATAGGCTTGCCTATAGTGTCTACGAATGTTGGCGGAATGCCATTTCTTATCGAAGATGGCGTTGATGGTATTTTGGTACCTCCAAATAATTCAAAAGCGTTTGTAGATGCTATTAAAAAAATATATTCTCATCCGAAAGCCACTGAAAAAATGGTAATTAATGCACGTAAGAAAGTAGAACAATTTGATTGGATGCTTTTAAAAGAGCGATGGCACAATGTATTAAATGACATGGAAGTAAGCTAGAATATTATTTTTAATACATCAACCCTAGGTCTCTATAACTTATTATGTCTTTTGTATAATTAAATCACAAAAATCGTTTGAACTTCTTATATTTACGGCACTATTTACTCTTAAAATGACGAAAAAAAAAGGCATTCATTTCGAAATTTCAGAACGTAAGATTCTTCTTAGGGTTTTAGATTTATTAATAGTATTCTTAGGCGTCTATTTTTTAAGTTTATTTTTTCATTTTGAATATATCGAAGTACGTATTGAAAATAGTGTGTCTATACTATTGTTAGGTACTTATGTGATGCTATTTGGAACTATTTTTGAACTCTACGATCTTCAGAAAGCGAGTCGTTTTGATAGTACCTTTAAAAATGTCATTTTAACCGCATCAACCGTGGTGCTATTTTATTTATTGACTCCCATTTTATCTCCTGTACTGCCCAATGAGCGCATGCAAATACTGTATCTTTATTTAGCAATCATTGTATCTATTTTGTTGTGGAGACTGATTTATATTAATTTAATAGAATCTCCTAGGTTTTATAAACGCGTACTCTTAGTTGGTGAAATATCTAATATTGAAGGTTTAGTAAAAGCATTAAATACCTCAGATCCTAATTATAAAATTGTTGGTTTTATAAATAGTGAAGCGACAACGCCAGACTCTGTGAAATTTAATGGGCTTCGAGAGTTTGAAGCTAAAGACTTTTTAGAGACCATTAAAAATGAAAAAATTTCTGAAATATTAGTGGCTAGTTTTAATTCTGAAGCGATAATGTCTGAAGTTTACCACGATTTGATTGCGTTATTAGAGCGTGGTTTTAAAATAAGGGATTATACTCAGGTTTATGAAGAACTATTACATAAAGTGCCCATTCAATTTGTAGGAAAAGATTTCTATAAGTATTTTCCTTTTAGTCGCAGTAATGAGAATAAGTTGTACATATTTATACAGCGTATCTTCGATATTATTTTTGCTATTATCGGTTTATTATTCGGAATGCTATTATTGCCGTTTATACTCATTGGTAACTCAATTGGAAATAAAGGCCCTTTATTTTATACACAGGAGCGCGTGGGTAAAAATGGAGTGCCTTTTAATATTTTAAAACTAAGAAGCATGGTGGTTAATGCCGAAGCTGACGGTGTTAAATGGGCGAAAAAAAATGACTCAAGGATAACAGCTTTTGGTATGTTTCTTAGACGTTCTCGCCTCGATGAAATTCCACAATTTTACAATGTTTTAAAAGGTGAAATGAGTGTTATAGGACCACGTCCGGAACGTCCTTTCTTTGTCAATGAGTTAGCCCGAATTATTCCATTTTACGAAACCCGGCATATGATAAATCCAGGTTTAACTGGTTGGGCTCAAGTTAAAACACGCTACGGTTCTTCTGTAGATGATAGCTTAACCAAACTTCAGTACGACTTGTTTTATATCAAACACCGCAGTGTGTTTTTAGATTTTAACATTTTTATTAAGACCTTGAGTACAATACTATATTACAGAGGGCAGTAGGTTTTGGTATTAGGTTGGGTTTAAATAGTTTTTTTGTAAATGTGATCTATTAGCGAAAACATGTCTACTTTTCTCTTAATGCTAAAGTTAGAGGTTTAATGTCTTGAATCTTTATTAAACCATTTTATTAAAAACAAGTATCTTATGGCCAGTGCTAAGAGGAACGGTATCAATGCTATTGTGAACACTTGAATACCACCTATCCAGTGAAATGCCATGAGTGCGAGCATGATAATTAAAAATTTGAGAAAACGTATTATCCCATTTTTAAACTTTGGTTTAAATAGCTGTATAAATACAATACTATTTAATGGAAAAGCCCACAATAAGTTGTAGTTATGTGCGGTCGCCGAATGGTCTGTTCCAAACCATAAAAACAAGATGAGCACACCTACGAGTCCTGTAATACCGAATAGAAGAAGGTCTAACCATTTACTTCGTGTATTATTTTTATAGTCCTTATAAGTGATATACAATATAAGCATACTTAACAGTCCAACGATAATCAACGGACTAAATACAATAAGTCCATCTGAATTATTTCCTTTTTTCTGATATAAAACAGTCGATTTAATTACTAATTTTTCCGAAGCACTTTTTTGTGCTGTCTCAAAAAAATCATGAATATATTTCGGTAAAAACATATGTTCAGAAGAAGATGCTTTTTTATCGATAACAGCACCAAGTGCAATGTCAATACCAAAACTACCCCAAGTATTTAGGCCTACATGCTCATGTATAAGATCCCTAAACGTTTTAGGTTCAATGGTTTTTGATTGTTTAAAATTTATTTTTTCAATGGTATTTAATTGCGTTACATCTCTAATTCTAGTTGCACAATTATCATAGAAAAAATCGTATAGATAACGTCGGTTTTCGGGTTTGTAGTTGTTTTCTAAATAGTTAAATAAATCTTGCTTTTCTTTATTTGAAAGATTTAGAACCTGCTCTTGTATGGTGCGATTAGCGTTAGTGTAGGCATCATAAAAGCGATCGAAGTTATGTCTGCTAATAAGATAGTTTAGCTTTCCTTGTGCGAATTTTAAATAGAAATTAGGCGCATCAAAATCGTACTCGCCATAACCATACACTACATCTATGCCTCGGTTTGCGTCTTTTACTCTAAACGCATTATGTCCAAACGCATCATTTAGATATGCACCAGGTCCTATGGTAAGCACTGATATTTTTGCATTTTCAGAAAGTTGAAATTGCTGAGCAAATGTCGAAGCAAACGTAAATAGGAAAAAAAATGAAAGTAATTTTAATTTCATATGTTGTACTATCTAAAGACGCTAAAGTCTATTTTTAATGAAAATACATTGGAGTAGAGGGCAGCACTTTGGTCACCAATATCCGTAAATGCATAATCGATATAAATACCTCTATATTTAAAACCGACACCAAAATTAGGTTGAAACGTCAATTGTTCTGAGTTATCAATTTGGGTTTCATTTTGAAAATTACCAACTCCAGCTCTTAGAAACACCAAGTCTGTATACCCAAACTCCAAACCCAAAGCTGGATTTATACTCGCAAAAGAAGTCGATATGATATCATTATTTTCAGCAAAACGCATATTGAGATTCGCAGCAGCTAATAATGCATAATCATAATTGAAAATCCACTTTTTAGACATTCCAATTTGTAATTTCGGAATTGTAATTTCTGTAGTTTCTGGTAATTCTTGATTTTCACCATCTACCGCACCACTAATTTGTTCAAATTTTTCCTCATCAATAGACCAGGCATTATAAGTGGTGGTAATATCTCTGGCCATTATTCCAAATTTCCAGTTGTTTTTACTTTCAAATTGAATACCTGCATCAAAGCCAAAACCCCAGGACGATGCAAAATCACCTATAATTCGTCGTATAATTTTAGCATTCACACCAAAATTTAAACCATCTAAAGGGAGTTTTCGAGCGTAAGAGAATGTTAAACCGTAATCTGCTGTAGAGAATGTATTTATTCTATCGTAATTAATATTGCCTTGATCATCAATTAACTGCGTTGTGTCTAAAATATCATCTACACCAAACCTTATAAGCGACAAACCGACTGCACTAGTATTGTCTAAAGGCATCGCATAGGCGATATAATTGTAGTTTGCAATATTCGCAAAATAACTAGAATGCATTAACGCCAGCTCATTGTCTTCTAAGTGCACTAAACCTGCAGGATTCCAATAGCCAGAGTTGACATCTGCAGTTTGTGATACTACAGCATTGCTCATACCTAATGCCGCAGCATCAACACCAATATTCATAAATTCATTTGAATACTTACGTGTTGTTTGTGCAGAAATAGCAAGTGTAGTAAGTGTTAAAACAATTACAAAGAAACGTTTCAATAGCAAAATTTTTTTACAAAGATGCATAATATTTTTCTATCTATTTAACTCTATAAGTCGGTTCTTATTGTTTTCTTTTCATGTAAATTGAAAATATTATGAGATTAGACCCAAATACTTTTATATTTTTACAAAAAATACATCCATGAGTTTTAAAAGACACATTCCAAATATTGTAACCCTTCTCAATTTATTATCGGGTAGTATTGCTGTGATATTTGCGGTAAATGGTGATTTTATCATAGCGGCTCTTTTTGTGTTTTTAGGAGTGTTTTTCGATTTTTTTGATGGCCTTTTAGCTCGGAAACTAAATGTTCAAAGTCCGTTAGGAATTCAATTAGATTCTTTAGCGGATTTGGTGACAAGTGGAGTGGTGCCAGGTATTGTAATGTTTCAGTTAATTTCTGAAGCGACTAATTCTCCAAAGCTTGGCATGAATTCTGATCGTTGGAATTCTGTTTTTCACTGGGAAGCTTTGGAACTGCCCATTTTACCAATAATAGGGCTGTTTATCACTTTAGCCTCTGCATATCGCTTAGCTAAATTTAATATCGACGAAGATCAGCAGAGTTATTTTAAAGGGTTGCCAGTCCCAGCGAATACTTTAGTAATATTATCATTACCACTAATTATAGAATATCAGAATAATGACTTAATAAATGCTATGATTTATAATAAATGGTTTTTAATTGGGTTAACGCTTTTAAGTTGTTATCTGTTAAATTCTAACATTAAATTATTTGCTTTAAAATTTAAAAACTGGGGATTTAAAGATAATGCCGTCCGTTATATTTTTATCTTACTTAGTATTGTACTTTTAATTGTGCTTCATTTTGCAGCAATACCATTAGTAATCATTTTATATATTCTACTTTCTTTAGTAACACAGTCTAAAATTTAATACAAACAACAACAATTAATGGCATCAGGATTTTTTGCACTACTCGATGATATAGCAACTATAATGGATGATGTTGCTGCTATGACTAAAATTACTACTAAGAAAACAGCAGGTATTTTAGGAGATGATTTGGCCGTTAATGCAGAAAAAGCTTCAGGCTTTGTGTCTTCTAGAGAAATCCCTGTGTTATGGGCTATTACCAAAGGCTCTATGTTGAATAAGCTTATTATACTGCCTTTAGCGTTTTTGTTAAGTGCCTTTGTACCTTGGGCAGTCATTGTAATATTAGTATTAGGAGGTTTATATTTAGCCTACGAAGGTGCTGAGAAGATTTACGAAGTTTTTGTGCCCCATGAAAAAGCAGAGCCTGTTGATCTTAAAAAAGATTATTCTGATGAAGCATTAGTAGACTTAGAGAAAACGAAGATTAAATCTGCTATTGTAACAGATTTTATTTTATCTGTAGAAATTGTCATTATTGCTCTAGGTTCAGTAGTTGAAGAACCCTTAGTTACTCAAATCATAGTGGTTTCTATTGTGGCTTTAATTGCCACCGTTGGAGTATATGGCATTGTAGCTATGATTGTACGTATGGACGATCTTGGTCTAAAACTCATTGGTAAAAGCAAGGGCAACAAAGGTATTTTATTCTCAATCGGGACGTTTTTAGTTTGGGCATTACCAAAACTTATTAAAAGTTTATCTGTGATTGGCACTATCGCTTTACTGTTGGTAGCAGGCGGAATTTTTGTTCATAATATAGCGTTTATGCATCATTTCCTAGAGCAGATTCCTTCAATTTTACGTGATTTTATTGTAGGACTTCTTGCTGGTGCTGGTTGTTTACTTTTAGTGAATGGAGTGAAATTATTGCTTCCTAAGAAAAGTACAAAGCATTAAAATTTAAAATAGTTGCGTCATACTGTAAACCTTTAGTATCAAATCTAAATGTAATGAAAAGATTTAGCATACTACTTTTATTATTAATGTTATACTCTTGTAATTCTACAAATATTGAATTTCTAGAGGTTTATTATTATAATCCAGGTGTTTCAACTCCTTCCCCAACTTTTTGCAGTAGTAATTTGTTTATTAACACCTCAAGTGAAGTACGTTATAAAAGAATAGTTGATAAGGCATTTCTAGCAGAGTTTGAAAATCAATTAAAAAACTTAAAATTTTCAGATGAATTTTCTATAGACAGTAGAGTGTTTGCATTAATCAATTATAGAGATGGAAATAAAGACATGCTGTGTGTGGGTGAATACAAGAGGTATTTGTCTAAATGGAGAAATCAATCTTGATAACCAGGAATTTCATAATCTTATTATGGATGAGATCGATTTTTATGATAAGAAATTATACGATGAGATGCATAAAAACAAATTGAAGATTAATATTTCTAACTGATAATCATTGCTGCGAAGACACACAAATCTTAAAATAAATAAAGTAGAAAGATTAAGTTTAAAATTCTAACTTCTTCTTACGCAATTCAAAGTGGTTAGCCTAGATATATTTGGTGATTGTTGCAGGACAAGACAATACTAACAATGACATCAGGTCTGTACTATGAAAAATAAAAATTAATCTTCATATATTTTTACTTCTGTACCTAAAGTGATATTGTTAATTCTATCTTTTTTTTGTTTATTTAAATAAAATAAAGTCCAAGCTTTATCATTATCAAAGTTAGATCTTATATAGGTGTTATTTTTACTTAAGTCATAATTTACAGGAAAATATGGTTTAATATATTTTGGAAATTTATATAAACCTTCTTTCGTTTCCTTTTCATAATATGGAGAAGTTGGTATAAGTTGTCCTTTATGGTTTGCTGGACCTAAGTTTAATAAGGATAGATAAAATCCATTTTTTGGGAGGTAAATTTGATATTGTTCTAAATCTATTTTTAATTTATCTGTTTTTTCATTACATACAATAGTGATAGATTCTGTTTTAATTTTTTCTCCAGGTAATCCATTGGCATTGGAGTAAAAACTAATCTTATATAATGTTGAAAAACGGATGCCGCTTTAAAACTTGTTTTTTTTTACCTGAGAAATCCATAGTTTTATTATAGGTTGGTATGGTAACCGATTGTATTTGAACTTCTTGGTCTCTATAATTATTCTCAATTAGACAAGCTATTTCACTACCGATAGGGTTTCGATACGAGTTAAGGAAATCTTTATTATTAATAGGTTTTGTTTTTTCTGTTTTAAACTTTCGTTTTTTATTAGATAAAACAACTTCCTCTAACATTGTCTCTTCAGGCATTAAAACTATATGTTGCTCTTTTATAGCATTAACAAAAACAGTTTTTGTTTTATAGCCTACTGCAGAAAGTTGCAATCTATCAGATTCAATAAGACTTAAGTTAAATTGTCCATTTTTATTGGTGTAAATGCCGTTGTTATCTCCAAAAGAAATAGTTACATAGGCAATGGGTAATGCTGTTAATTGATCATTAACGGTGATAATAGTGTTATTTTGACCCGTAATATGACTAAGCTTAAGAAGACAATATAAGGTTAAAATAATATATTTACAGTGCATTTAAAGCGGATGAAGTTTTTCTTTATTGTGAGGAATTAAAATTCTAACTTCTTTTTACGTAATTCAAAATTCTGACCCAAATACACTTTACGCACCATTTGATCATCAGCCAACTCTTCAGGTTTACCAGCTTTTAGAATACCACCTTCAAACATTAAATACGTTCTATCGGTAATAGCGAGGGTTTCTTGTACATTATGGTCGGTAATAAGAATTCCAATATTTTTTTTGGTCAATTTAGCGATGATTCGTTGAATATCTTCTACAGCCACAGGGTCAACTCCTGCAAAGGGTTCATCTAGTAATATAAAGTTAGGATCGGTTGCTAATGCTCTAGCAATTTCGGTTCTACGACGTTCACCTCCAGAAAGTAAATCACCTCTATTGGTTCTAATGTGGCCTAAACCAAATTCTTCAATAAGCGATTCCATTTTATGATGTTGTTCTTTCTTACTTAGTTTAGTAAGTTGTAAAACACTTAAAATATTATCTTCTATACTCAGTTTTCTAAATACAGAGGCCTCTTGAGCTAAGTAGCCAATACCATTTTGAGCACGCTTATACATTGGGTATTTGGTAATGTTGGTGTCATCTAAAAAGATATTACCTCCATTAGGTTTTATGATACCAACAATCATGTAAAAAGAGGTTGTTTTACCAGCTCCATTAGGGCCTAATAATCCAACGATTTCTCCTTGATTGACCTCTAAGGAGACATCTTTTACTACTTTTCGTCCGTTGTAGGACTTCATTAAATGTTCTGCTCGTAACTTCATATATGTTTTAAGAACGCTAAATTTAATAAAATCATATAGATTCTATTCGCTTTAACTATCATTTATTAAAAGTTTAACCTTGTGAGTGGTGTGCTTCTATTTCTTCCCAATACTCGTGTGCACGACGTAAATGCGGAATGACAATAGTACCACCAACCAAGGTAGCTATGCCAAGGGCTTCACTAATTTCTTCTTTGGTTAAACCTTCATTATAAGAGGCTTCTAAATGGTATTTTACACAATCGTCGCAACGCAAAACGGTAGATGCAACCAATCCTAAAAGTTCTTTAGTCTTTTTATCTAAAGCTCCTTCTTTAAAGGCATTAGTATCAAGATTAAAAATACGCTTTACAACTTTATTATTATCGGCTAAGATTTTAGTATTCATTTTAGCACGATAGTCATTGAATTCCTTTACAATATCAGACATAATTTAGGACTTAACTTTTTGATTTTTTATTTGCTTTTGCAGCTCTTCGCTTTTGTCTTCTAATAACTAAAGCCGAAATATAAATACTTATTTGGTATAACAATAATATAGGTATGGCAACAATCACTTGACTTGCAATATCTGGTGGTGTGATTACAGCAGATAAAATAAGTACTATGACCAAAGCATATTTTCTATACTTTCTTAAAAATTGAGGAGTAACTAACCCGATTTTGGTTAGAAAGTAAATGAGTATTGGTAACTCAAAAACAAAACCAGCGGCTAAAGATGATGATCTTACAATAGAATTATAAGAACTTAAATCAAAGGCATTGGAAACTTCATCCGCAAAGGTGTAGTTGGTTAAGAAGTTTAAGGATAATGGAGTAATAACATAATATCCAAAAGCTACACCTAAAAAGAACAGAAACGACGCAATGATAATAAATCCTCTAGAGCTTCGACGTTCGTGCGTTTGTAATCCAGGACTAATAAAACTCCATAATTGATATAAAACATATGGGAATGCGATGACCATACCTGCATAAATAGACGTCCAGATATGTGCAGAGAACTGACCTCCAACCGACCTTACCTCAATTACAAAAGGTAATTCGTTGGCGCAGAACGACATGTCCATTCCAAAAAACTTAGACATTTCACAGAGCGCTACATAGGTTGGAAAATCCATATGCTTGGGTGCCATAATGATTCCAACTATAAAATCTTTAAAGATAAAAGCTAAAACAGCAGCGACAAAAATGCTTACTACAGCTCTAACTAAATGCCATCTTAATTCTTCGAGATGATCTAAAAAAGACATCTCATCTACATTCTTTTTCGCCATTATATAATGCCTTCTTTTATTAAATCGTGAAGATGAACAACACCAGAGTATTTACCATCATGTTCTACGAGTAATTGCGAAATACCATAGGCTTCCATGACTTCCTTAGCATCAACAGCCATGGCTTCTTCAGAAATTCGTCTCGGATTTAGACTCATAATATCTTTAGCTTTAAGGCCTGCAATATCATCACTTTTGCTCAACATACGTCTTAAGTCGCCATCTGTAATAATACCTACTATTTGTTCATTTTCTAAAACCGCGGTGACACCCAACATTTTTTCAGAAATTTCTACAATAACTTCCTTTAGAGAAGTCTCTAATCCTACTTGTGGTTTCTGGTTTTGAGAGGATAAGTCATTTACTCTTAAGTAGAGGCGTTTTCCTAGTGCTCCACCAGGATGGTATTTAGCAAAATCCTTACTCGAAAAACCTTTCAATTCTAATAAACAAACTGCTAAAGCATCTCCCATCACTAATTGTGCTGTCGTGCTCGTTGTAGGAGCTAAATTATTAGGACACGCTTCTTGAGCGACGTAAGCATTTAAAATATAATCGGCTTGTTGCCCTAAAAACGACTCAATATTGCCTGTAATAGCAATCATTTTATTATTTGCATTCTTAATAAGTGGGACTAAAACTTTTATTTCAGGTGTATTTCCACTTTTAGAAATACAAATTACAACGTCGTCTTCAAGTATTAAACCAAGGTCTCCATGGATGGCATCTGCAGCGTGCATAAAAACGGCTGGCGTGCCAGTAGAATTTAAAGTTGCTACGATTTTGTTAGCAATAATGGCACTTTTGCCAATTCCGGTTATGATTACACGACCCTTAGAATTGTATATTAATTCTACAGCATCGGCAAAATCATCGGTCAGTAATTCCGAGAGATTTTCAATGGCTTTGCTCTCTAATTTTATAGTGGATATTGCAGTTTTTAAAATGGTTTGCTTAGTGTTCAAAACTTATTTTTTATTGAGTTTTCTAGATTTAAAGATTTTGTTATCTTTAAACTTGTTGCAAATGTATATAAAATACCAATAGGGATTAATGAGTATTGCAGAAATTGACTTACACTCCGCATTAAAAAAGTACTTTGGATTTTCAGAATTCAAAGGCCTTCAAGAAGAAGTAATAAAGAACGTCGTAGCTGGTAATAACACTTTTGTTATTATGCCAACTGGTGGTGGAAAATCTTTATGTTATCAACTACCAGCGCTTATAGCTGAAGGTACTGCTATTGTAGTATCTCCACTTATTGCACTGATGAAGAACCAAGTAGATGCCATAAGGGCCGTGTCTGAGCACGACGGTGTGGCACACGTTCTCAATTCGTCTTTAAATAAAACTGAAGTAAAACGTGTTAAAGATGACATCACTAATGGCATTACAAAATTGCTATATGTCGCTCCAGAATCATTAACAAAAGAAGAATATGTTGACTTTTTAAGAACCGTCAAAATTTCTTTTATGGCTGTTGATGAAGCCCATTGTATTAGTGAATGGGGACACGATTTTAGACCAGAATATAGAAACCTTAAGACCATAATTAAGCGAATTGGCGACGATATTCCAATTATTGGACTTACCGCAACGGCCACTCCAAAGGTTCAAGAAGATATTTTGAAGAGTTTAGGGATGCCAAATGCAGTCACTTTTAAAGCGTCTTTTAATAGACCTAACTTATATTATGAAGTACGTCCAAAAACTAAAAATGTAGATGCCGATATTATTCGTTTTGTAAAACAAAATGAAGGAAAATCTGGTATTATATATTGTTTAAGTAGAAAACGTGTGGAAGGATTGGCACAAGTACTTCAGGTTAATGGTATAAAGGCAGTGCCTTATCATGCAGGTTTAGATGCTAAAACCAGAGTAAAACATCAGGATATGTTCTTAATGGAAGATACCGATGTGGTGGTCGCTACTATTGCTTTCGGAATGGGAATTGATAAACCCGATGTGCGATTTGTGATTCACCATGATATTCCTAAGAGTATTGAAAGTTACTACCAAGAAACGGGTCGTGCTGGACGAGATGGAGGAGAAGGACACTGTTTAGCGTATTATGCCTACAAGGATATAGAAAAACTTGAAAAATTTATGGCAGGAAAACCTGTGGCCGAACAAGAAATAGGGCATGCCTTATTACAAGAAGTCGTAGCTTTTTCTGAAACATCCATATCGAGACGAAAATTTATTCTTCATTATTTCGGTGAAGAGTTTGACAACGAAACAGGTGAAGGAGGAGACATGGATGACAACGTGAGGTTCCCTAAAAAGCAAGTTGAGTCTCAAGATGATGTAAAAATCCTATTAGAAACGGTTAAAAAAACCAACGAAAAATATAAAGCAAAAGATTTAGTACAAGTACTTGTAGGTAACTCTAATGCCTTGATTTCATCTCATAAAACAGATTTGCAAGACTTTTTTGGTATTGGTAAACATAAAGATGCCAGGTATTGGATGGCATTGGTACGTCAAGTTTTGGTTGCTCGGTATTTAAAGAAAGATATCGAGACTTATGGTGTGTTACGATTAAGTAAAGAAGGTAAGGATTTTATTGCAAATCCAACTTCATTTATGATGGCAGAAGACCATGTGTTTGATGAGGATTCTAACGATGGTATTATAACTAATGCCAAAGGAGGTGGAGCCGTTGCCGACGAAAAATTAATGGGAATGCTTAAAGATTTACGTAAACGCAATGCTAAGAAATTGGGCGTGCCTCCTTTTGTTATTTTTCAAGACCCATCATTAGAAGATATGTCTTTAAAGTACCCAATTACTATAGAAGAACTCACTAATGTGCATGGAGTAGGTGAAAGTAAAGCTAAAAAATACGGTAAAGATTTTGCTGGGTTAATAGCCGATTATGTAGCTGATAATGATATTCTACGACCTGAAGATATGGTAGTGAAATCAACAGGTACTAATTCTGCTATTAAATTATATATTATTCAGAATGTAGACAGGAAATTGCCACTAGATGATATCGCTTCTTCTAAAGGTATGGATATGCCTAAGTTTATAAAGGAAATGGAGGCTATTGTGTTTTCTGGTACCAAATTAAATATTGATTATTGGATTGATGAGATTTTAGACGAAGATCAACAGGAAGAAATCCACGACTATTTTATGGAATCTGAAAGTGATAAAATAGATGATGCTATAGAGGAGTTTGATGGAGACTACGATGATGAAGAATTGCGGTTGTATCGTATAAAATTTATGAGCGAAGTGGCGAATTAGTGTTTTGTTGGTAGTGATTGGTGATTGGTGACTGGTGTTTGGTGATTGGTGATTGGTGGGCGGTATTCAGTGAAAAATGGTTTCTAAAAAAAGATATATTTAATGAACTTGTTTTTTTAATGGTTCTCTTAATGATATCGTTTCCTATATATGTTTGAATAACGGTGTTTTTAAAGCCTTATTTTTCTTAACAAAATGAGGCTTCATATTTTTTAGGAGCTCATGATTATGAGTTTTTTTAAGTGTAAAGAAATTAAAAATGACAGCTATCAAACATTAGAGGGGAATCTTCTAATAGATTATATTTTTAATAAGACTTATTACTCGTTAACTGTAACGTTTATTTCAGATAATTCATATAAAACCAATATGTCATTTAATATTAAAAGCGAGTGTCATTATTTTGAAGATAATTAAAAATATGTTTTTAATCTCATTCTTCTTCATCAGAAGCTTCTATCACAACATATTTACTAAACAAAATATCGTGTTTTTTCACGTTTATTTGAATACTTCTCAGTGTAGCACTTTCTAATTTTTTTACATCACTTTCTTCAATCTGAAAATCAATTTTAGTGATATGTCTACCTTTTATATCCGAATTATCAGATTCAAATTCTAGCATATCGGCTTCTAATTTTAAATTAAAATTATCACCAATAAACGTTAATTGTGCACCATTTTTTGATTTTACATTCAGTTGTCCTACAATAACGGTTTGGAAAAAGAAATAGCCTCCTAATTCATTTAAACCTGCAAAAAGAACATTATTTTCAGAGATACCAAAAGGTCTATTTTCTACATCATTAATGATCGCTTCAATAGTATCACCAGTTCTAGTTTGTATATCAGTAGATTTAGAACCAAATAATTTAGATAAAGAAAATGCCATGTGTTATGTTTTTTTCAAAACTAAAAAAAAGAATTAGAACCCGAAATTGAATTTAAAGCTGATTTATTTCGATTTCAATTTCAGATTCGATTTCAAGTTAACTTTCTTATCTTTGCAGCCATAAACAAAATATATTATAATGCAAGACGGTATATACGCAAAATTCAATACTTCAAAAGGTGAAATATTAGTGAATTTAGAGTTTGAAAAAGCTCCAGGAACGGTAGGTAATTTTGTTGCTTTAGCAGAAGGTAATTTAGAAAATTCAGCGAAGCCACAAGGCACTCCTTATTATGATGGTTTAAAATTTCATAGAGTAATTCCTGATTTTATGATACAAGGTGGTTGTCCACAAGGCACAGGTACAGGTAATCCTGGTTATAAATTTGATGATGAGTTTCATCCAGATTTAAAGCATAGTGGTCCTGGTGTTTTAGCTATGGCTAATGCAGGTCCTGGTACAAACGGTAGCCAGTTTTATATTACACATGTGGCCACAGATTGGTTAGATGGTAAGCACACTGTTTTTGGAAATGTAGTAGAAGGACAAGATGTTGTTGATGCTATTGCACAAGGTGATACAATTGAAAGTTTAGAAATTGTTAGACAAGGAGACGCAGCAGAAAACTTTAATGCCATTGAAGCCTTTAGAACTTTTGAGGGTTCTAGAGAAAAACATATTGCTGCAGAGCGTGAAGCCGCAAGAGCAGAACTAGATAAATTAGCAGAAGGTTTTGATGAGACCGCATCTGGATTACGTTATCAAATTGTTCAGAAAGGTAACGGTAAGAAAGCTGAAAAGGGAAACATGGTTTCTGTACATTATAAAGGGCAATTGGCAGACGGGACGGTTTTCGATTCCTCTTATAAGCGCAATTCTCCATTAGATTTTCAAGTTGGAGTTGGTCAGGTGATTCCAGGATGGGATGAAGGTATTTGTCTATTGAATGTTGGAGATAAAGCACGCTTAGTCATTCCTAGTGATTTGGGTTATGGCGCAGCTGGTGCTGGCGGAGTAATTCCTCCTAATGCTACTTTAATATTTGATGTTGAGCTTATGGATATAAAATAAGCAGATTCCATTTTTTTAGTAACAATATTGTTAAAGAATCGTCTCACTTATAGTGAGACTTTTTTTTGCTCTCTATTTTGTTAAGATTAAACCAACTAAGATGAAAACTAAACTATTATTAATTTGTATTGTAATACTAGGATGGAGTTGCTCTAATTCCGTTAACTATTCTGAAACTTTTAAAGCAGATACAAGTGGAAATTATTTGTACAATTTAGACGATGTAATAACCGTGTATTATGAAGATAATACGCTTTTTTTAAATTGGAGAGGTGGTAAAATCAAGCCTGTAGCTTTAGAAGAGAACGTCTTTTTTGTCGCCGAAATGTATAAGAAATTTAAATTTGTGCAACACCCAGAAACCAAAGAAAGGTATATGTCTGTGTTACCAGAAGAGGGTACTGCAAAACTGACTTACGATTATATTAAGGTACCAAAGGGGTATAAAACACCGAGTGCACATTTAGAAGATGCTGAATACGATAAAGCATTAGAAGGGTATTTAAAAATAAAGCAACAAGATTCTACCAGTGTATTTATAGAGGAATGGGGTTTTAATAGCGTGGGTTATAAACATCTTCGAAAAAAGGAGTATGATCAAGCGATTGGCATTTTAGAAATGAATTCTAAATTACATCCTAATAGTGCTAATGTTTACGATAGTTTAGCAGAGGCCTATTTACAACGAGGAGATAGTTTACAAGCCTATAATAATTATAAAAAGACATTAAGCATTAATAGGGAGAACCGAAACGCTCAAACCTATGTTTCTGAAAATGCTTCTAAGTTTGAAAATTTAGAATAATTGTAAAAAAAAAAGTGGACGTACTAATGTCCACTTTTTTTTCTGATGCTATAAATCACGACTATGCTGTCTGCATTTCGTGTTTACCTTCATATACCTCTTCAACTAATTTAGAGTTGAAGGCTGGTAGATCGTTTGGGTTTCGACTAGTGACTAAGCCTTGGTCTACCACGACTTCACTGTCTTCCCAATTAGCACCAGCGTTAATGATATCTTTTTTAATAGACGCATAAGAGGTTACGTTTCTATCTTTTAATACGTCAGCTTCTGCTAATAACCATGGAGCATGACAAATTGCACCCACGGGTTTGTGATTTTTGAAGAATGACTTAATAAAATCTATGGCATCACTATTTTGTCTTAATGTATCCGGATTCATTACTCCACCAGGTAATACTAAAGCATTGTAATCAGATTCAGAAACTTCATTTAAAGTTTTATCTACATCATAGTCATTACTCCAACTCCCATCGTTCCAGGCTTTAATTGTTCCTGATTTTTCAGATACAATATGTACATCTGCACCAGCTTCTTTTAAAGCATTCATAGGTTCTTTTAATTCACTTTCTTCAAAACCATTAGTCGCTAAAATTGCAACCGTCTTTTTATTCAAATTTTCCATTTGTGATATTTTATTTTGTGTTGTTAATAATTTATTTCCTTACTAAATTAAAGAAATAAGCACCTTTTAGCGATTTTTTTAGAGTGCTTAACTTCAATTTAATACCAGATGTTAAAGGATGGACTTTAGCTGTTAAAATTAGAAAAAACAGTTAAAAACTTTAACGCATTGCTAAGGCTTTTGAGTTAACATTCATTGAGATCCATGCACTACATTGTGTAGAAAATTCTAAATAAAATTAGAGATTTAAAATCGTATAAAAATTGATAACTTGTAATGGGTTTGTGTTCTAATGTTTTAAGTTAATCGCTGTATTTTTTCATCATAAATTACCATTTTAACAGTAAATTCTCACATTATTACTTAATTTTATACAAACTCAAAATATATAATTTATGAAACAACTTTTACTCAATTTTTTTGTAACAATTGGTATGATTGGTGTCGTCACTGCACAAGGTTATACCACGCCAGATACCAATAGTACATTTACTCTAGATGACTTAGTAGCGGCAAGCCCGACGACGATTTCCGTGAGTGGAACGACCTATACCTTAGTGGAAGATCTCACTATTTCAGCGAGCGATACGTTTAATATAAGTGAAGATATCACCTTAGAGATTGGAGAAGACATACGTATTACGGTGTTTGGTACATTTAATGTAAATGCAGATAATGCTGTTTTTACGGCTATAGATACAGCAGCTCCTTATGATGGTTTTAGATTTGAAGAATTTTCAGATATCACTATTCAAAATGCAACAATACAATATGGAGGTGGTTTGCGTGTGCTTACCGAAACATTCACCATTGATAACTGTTTATTAACAAACAATGTTTCAGGTGTCTCTTCGAGTGGTGTTCTTGGTCTTTCTCGAGGGACTCCTCAAATCACCAATAATACAATTACTTCTAATGAAACAACAGCTATAGGTTCTGGAGCTTCAAACCAAGTATCGCCTTATATATTTAATAATTATATAGAAGGAAATAATCAGGCAAACTCTAATCGTCCTCAAATTAATTTAGGCCCTTCTTTAACTGATAGTCCAACTGAAATTATACAAAATTCTATAATTGGCGATAGAACTTTAACCTCAGTTGGAGGTGTTTCAGTTTCAGATTTATTAAATGCAAGTGGTGTTAATGCTATCATTGACAACAATATTATTACTAACAACCGTTATGGTATTGTGATACAAAGTAATAATGTTTCTGCGTTTGTTAGAAATAATGTCATTGAAGACAACGATACGCAAGGTAATCCTAATCTTGGTGGTAGTGGTATTTCATTGGTGGCATCAGTAGAAGGCAATGAAATTATTGCAAGTGGAAATGAAATTCGTAGAAATTTATGGGGCATTACACTTCAAGGAGAGTCTATGATTAACTTAGGTGATAATGATGGTAATATTGGTCAGAATGTATTTTCTGAAAATGGCAATGGAGGTGTTACCTATGCACTTTACAACAATACAAACAATTCATTAACTGCCATGCATAATTGCTGGGATGAAACTAACGCCATGCTTACACTTGCTGATGCGGAAGCTGTAATTGCACATCAAAATGATATTCCAAGTTTAGGTTTGGTAACTTTCGATCCTGTGGATTGTGGATTTTTAGGTGTGGATGATATAACCTCTAATGAAGTGCGTTTTTATCCTAATCCAACCACAGGCAACCTTAACTTGGATCATAATACATTGTTTACCCAAATGAATGTCTATAGTATTCAAGGGGAATTAATTATGCAAGAGTCACTACATGTAGGATCAAACGCTTTACATCTTAATTTAAGTGCAGGTATGTATTTAGTAGAGTTGCAAGGTGATAATACCAGAGCGACAAAAAAGCTTGTAATTAAATAAAACGTTTTACAATTCATAGTCTAAAGGTTATCTGAAATGAAAATTTTAGATAACCTTTATTTATTTTAAGAAGGTTGTGTATCGTTCCGGTGATGCAAAACCGTATAGATGTAAGGCACAATCTTAAAACTTATACATTAAACTAAACGATACAGAAATTTTAAAAGCACTTTAGAAATAAGTGATTTATATAGCTAAGAGCGATCTATTTTAATATGACTTTTTTTGTTATTGAGGCATTTGTCTTTAATTCTATTTTAAAGATGTAAGTCTCAGGATCTAATACTGTTTTTAACTCATTTATTCCCTGTTTGAGCACGATATGATTGTAAATCACTTGACCTTTTGAGTTGAATATACACAACGTGCCTTCCTGTGGACTATCAATAAACACAATTTTGGAAGTAGGATTTGGGTAGATGTTTATAAAATCTGAAGGGTTAGCATAGTCTGTATTAGATAACGGAAATGTATTTTCTTGAATGGATAAATCAGCTGACCATACAATATCCACTCGTCCGTCATTATTAAAGTCCGCAGATGCAATAGTGCTGATAATTGTTTCGGTATCCTGAACATGAGTTGGTGCACTAAAATTACCAAAACCATCATTAGCATATAAATACAGGTTAAAATCTTTAATGATTATAAAGTCTAAATCATTATCGTGATCAAAATCTTGTAAAGTACCCGATCGTATATTTAGAGCTGTGGGATCTATAAGCTGCAAATTAGAAAAGTTACCGACGCCGTCATTTTGCATCCATCTTACACCAATAGAGTTGTTGTCCTCGCTAAATAGGTCTAAGTCTCCATCATTGTCAATATCTATTAATCTTACAAATAAATTAAATGTATTCGGTATCTGAGAACTTAGCTCGTCGTCATAACTAAAGTTACCGTTATTATTTTTATAGACAGAGATATTGCTACCGCCTGTAATGATATCAGTGAAACCATCGGCATCAATATCTCCTATAGTAATATCAAAAAAATCTTCGATTGGGCCAGTTATGGTTTGAGAGGTGAAATCAGCCGAGCCATCATTAGAATACACTTTAAAAGTAGAACCTCCAATTGCAATAATATCGAAATCATTGTCATTATCAATATCAGAGACTGCAATATCACTTTCAAAAAACGAAAACGTATCAATGATTTCTGAGGTAAAAGATAAGGCGTTATTCATATATAGCGTCACAGCATTATTAGCATCACCGATACTTACAATATCTACCCAATTATTATGGTCAAAATCACCAAGCGCAATATTGGTTACTTGGCTATTTCCTGTAGCAATGGTTGTTTCTGGACCAAAATTGAGTTCGCCTTGGTTTAAGTAATAAGATATAAGGCTATTGGTAGAAAACTTTTTTATAATAATGATGTCTTCTAAATTATCGTTATTGAGGTCTGCTGTTATAATATTAGTGATTAGGCCAGTGTTTGACTCTATGAGCATAGGGTCTGCAAATTGCGCAAATATATTTGAGGTATATAATAATACAATGGTAACGATGAGGTTAGTAACGGTTTTAAATCGATTCATTCCTTGAGCATTAATATGATAAAAGCGTGGTATTATTTTGCCTCTAATTTAACAAATATAAATGGAATGTAGAATATATGTGGGTGTTTGTGAGTAGGTTAGGAGATAGGTGTCAATGAGGCTGATGATGTAATGGGTTTTATTTATATAAATTTATATTGATGACGTTAGCTTTAATGTCAAAAAATCCAATTTCTTTGCCGTGTTCAATTTGAAAATTATTAACATAGTGATTATCATCTGTAATTTTAATTTTAGTTTCGTAAGTATAAACTTTGTAGTCTAGCAACTTCTTTATTGTAATCAATTCAAAGTCTTTTCGTTCTGTTAAAAAAGTGCCATCCCTGTTTGATGTTATAAAATAAAGTTTACTGTTATACGGAAAACTCACCAGTATAGTTCCTCCGATATTTTTATATAATTCTTTAAGTCCGCTATCTGATTTCTTTTTAAAGAACTTGTCTTTTCGAGTATCACTTGCTTTCAATTCAGTCAGTTCTTTAGGGTCGTTAATTTCATAAATTCCAGAAGATCCAGACATATGAGCTAAAGAAGTTGTTAGGTAATATTTATCATTCAGTTTTATTAATGAAGAAGAGCATGTCGCTTTTGCTACATAAACTTTATAGGTTTCTTTATTTGTGAATTTAATGACTCCACCAAATTCGCCTCTGCAAGAATCCTGTACAATGTAAGTTTTATCTTCATATAAATACTCAGACTTGTGTTTAAACAAATTAAAATCTGCTTTAAATTCCGATTTCTTATGTGTAGTGATATTAAGTTTGAATGATTCTTTCTCTTGACATAAAGCATATTGAGTGCTGAAAATTAAAATGAAAATTAAACTTAATCTCATAGGTTCATTAAAGTTGGTAAGTGAAACTGAATAGAAAATCTTCGAGAACTTTTGAAAGTAGGGAAGACCCTAGACACTAATTTTATTCATTGTTGCGTTTAGTGCTATTATTCTACCATATTTTCCAAAATGAGTTTTCGCTCTTATCTTCAATTTTTTTTTCTGGTTTATGATACTTTTCGATAATTTCAAATACTCGTCCATAATTGTAATCGATAGTATCAATTGTTTTTTTCCAATCAATATTTAAGATTTCAATTCGTGTGTCGATTGAACCATTCCATTTAGTTTTAAATCCATTATTAATTAATACACTAACAATTTTTTTGGCAACTTCTTTCGCAAGTTCATCATCATGATTATAACTGTCAAAACCTATAAAAAGCATCTTTTCTTCTCCAATTGCTCTTTCTAAATCCTGTGTATGATAATAGCAATATCCTTTAGCACCAATTCCGATTTCTTTCAGTTGGGCAATAATTTCAGAACAATCTTCTTCTCCGTCACTTTTCGTATAACCAGCTCTGTGAAGAGAAACTATTTTATTTTTATTAAGTTCATCAAAGGATTTTACCAACCTATCAAAATCTGTTGGTTTTTCCCATTTTAGACTTTCAGCTTGATGTTTTTTTAATCTGATGTCGATTTCTTGTTTTAACCACTTTTTATCGAAATCACTTTCGTCATAAAACATTTCACTTATACTTTCAAGTAAATCATCTCCATTTTCAAAACCAAAAAGTATATCCTTTTCAAGTTGTTCAATTGCTTCGACTTTGATTTCTTGTTTCATATTTTAGTAGTTCGTAGGTTTTTTGCATTCCACCCAATGGTCTTGGCTATGAGTAATTACGTGGTTAAGTAACTAATTTAGTAAATAATTACTGAACAAGAAAGTCCGCGAGGACTAGCAATGAATTATGCACACTGTTTGGCACTGGGCTTTTCTAGTTTAGACTTTGCCTAAATTCTTAAAAAAATTATAAATTATAGTACCTTATTGTTATAGATTACAGAGCTCAATTTAGTTGAATTAACTTTACGATGTCTTTATTTTCTAGAATTTCTTCATCAGCACCATGTATTCCAACTTGATACATAGCATTAGCTAATTCTGTAGATTTTATACTAGCGCTACTGCCCATTAGTTTAACTAAAGGATATAAATAACGAAATAACTTATATAAAATATTGGGTTCTTTCCGTGGTGTAACAGGATAAATATAACCTGGTCGAAAACTATATAATTCTAATCCTAATTTTGAGATTTGATTTTCCGCCATTCCTTTATATCTAGCAAAAGCGGTTCTGCTTTTTTCTGTTCTATCTGCTCCTGCACCACTTAGCAAACATAATCTTGCGTTTGGACTATTAGCTTTTAACATTTTAGCAAAGCCAACTGCGTAATCAACTGTGATTTGTTTAAAAGCATCGTCTTTTACTTGGCCTGTGTAAACTCCTAGACAGAAAAATGCGATATCTATATTTTTAAAAGCTAGATTTTGATTGTCATATGTTACAAAATCAGACACAACAATAGTTGTATTTTTAGGGTTCAGAGTATCTTTTTTAGGTTGCCTGATAAGATTAGTTACAGATTTGACTTCTTTAGACTTTATACATTGCTCTAATATAAGGCTTCCTATCATACCTGTACTGCCAGCGATAATTACATTCATATCTTTTATTATTATCTCAATAAATAACCTTTATGATTTAAGGTTCTTTTAATTCAAACTTTGCCTAAATTGATTGGGGCTCATTGTTGTTTTCTTTTTGAAGATTTTACTAAAATATTGCGGATATTCAAAACCTAAAGTGTAGGCAATTTCGCTCGCACTTTCATTTGAATTTAATAGCCTGTTTTTTGCTTTTTCAATAATGTATTGATGAATATGGTCTTGTGTACTTTGCCCAGTTTCTTTTCGTAGTAAATCACTTAAGTATTTAGGGGACAGGTTCAAAGCTGTTCCGCAATATTGAACTGTTGGAATTCCTAATTCTAATTGCTTCTCTTGTTTGTAATACTCTTTTAACAATTGCTCAAATTGGCTTGCTACATCTTGATTTAAATTTGTTCTAGTGTAAAATTGCCTGTCATAAAAGCGAACACAATAATTCAATAGCAGTTCTAAATTTGAAATAATTAATGTTTGACTATGTGCATCAATATTATTGCTAAACTCCTTCTCAATTTTAGTTGCAATTTCTGTAACTGTTTTTCTTTCTTCATCCGATAAGTGTAACGCTTCATTTGAAGCATAAGCAAAGAATGAATAATTTTCTATTTTCTTACCTAATTCTGATTTTCGTATTAAATCTGGATGAAAAGCTAAAGTCCAACCTGTATCAACTTTATTAGTTTCATTTTTTTTAAATTCTAAAACTTGATTTGGTGCCGTAAAAACCATTGTGCCTTCTTGATAATCATACGAATTTCTTCCATAATTTACTATGCTAAACGGGCAATTGTCTTTGAGGTGTATTTGATACAAGCCTAAAGAGTACTTTACGTCTTCAACTTCAAACTTTTTTAGCACGTCTGAAACTCTTAATAAAGAAATCAATGGATGTTTTGGTTTTGCTAAACCTAAAAACTGATGGATTTCGGATATGGTTTCTATTTTTATGATTTCTTTCATAATGTTATTATTTAAACTGACTCATAATCATTTTGTCAAATACCTTGTCTCCAAACCATTTACGAATGACCATTGCTGGTTTAGCCATATATCCTTTTACATATCTGGTTTTAGGTTTTTTAGCTGTTGCCGCTTTAGCGATTACATTTCCAAGTACATTAACATCTGTTAAACTGTTGTTTGTATACGTTTTTTCCATTCCGTCTGCAACGTTATTGGCAAATGTTGAATAAGCACCTTTTCCTGATGTTTTCCTTAAATTATCTGCTGCAATTATTCCCCAAGGGGTTTTTATTCCTCCTGGTTCTACAACCACTACATCAATTCCAAAAGGTTTAACCTCTAATCTTAAGCAATCGCTCCATCCTTCAACTGCGTGTTTTGTAGCGTGATACCAAGATCCAAGTGGTGTGTAGATTTTTCCTCCCATAGAAGAAATATTTACAATACGACCAAATTGATTTTCTCTCATTTTAGGTAAAACCAATTGCGTAATACGTGCCAACCCAAACATATTCACTTCAAATTGTCTTTTAGCTTCTTCAATTGGTACGTCTTCTACAGCTCCATAAGAGCCATAACCTGCGTTGTTAATAAGAATATCAATTCTTCCTTCTTTTTCAATAATCGTATTTATACAGTTTACAATAGATTCGTCTTTAGTTAAGTCTAAAGAGACTATTGACATTCCTTTATCTTCCAAATCTTGCATCTCTTCTAGACGTCTTGCTGCTCCGTAAACTTTATATCCTTGACTTTGTAGGATATTAGCAGTTGATTTTCCCATTCCTGAAGATGCTCCTGTGATTAATGCTATGTTGCTCATTTTTTAGGTTTTAGAATTAATTAATCTTAAGATTAGCTTTCATCATTCCAATAAATTCAGCGTCACTCATACTTTTTCTTGCAGTTAAAAGTTGCTCTGCATCTTGTCCTGCTCTATATCTTAATTTATTTGTACCATCGGTAGCAGCATTAAATATTACATCAGCAATTTGGTTTGCAGTACTCATAGTATCTTCATTCATCATTGTGCTAAACGTGTTCATAACACCAGAAACAAAATCGTTATATTCCTTAAGTTCTTCATTATGTTGAAAGTCCATTGAGCGACCTCCAAAATCTGTATTTACTCCACCTGGTTCTACAATTTTTACTTTGACACCAATTGATTCTAATTCGTAATGTAAAGATTCTGAAAAACCTTCAACTGCAAATTTTGTAGCATGGTAGAGTGGCATAATAGGAAAGGACATTTTTCCACCAATAGAAGAAATATTTATAAACATTCCAGCTTTGTTTTTTCTAAAATGAGGTAGAGCAGCTCTTGTGACATCAAATAAGCCTAAGACGTTTACATCAAATTGTCTTGATACGCTTTCTCTTGATGCTGATTCAAAAGTACCCATCAATCCATAGCCTGCATTGTTTAGTACAACATCAATTTTTTTAAATTTTTCAATTCCTGCATCTAAGCTATTATTGATTGTAGAAATATCCTGAACGTCAAGTTTGGTAACTAGAACATTTTCTAGTTTGTTTAATTCGTCTTCCTTTTCTGGACTGCGCATTGTTGCTATTACATTCCAACCTTCTGCTTGAAACTTTTTAGCTGTTGCTTTTCCTATTCCTGATGATGCTCCTGTTATTAAAATTGTTTTGCTCATTTTTTTTTTTAAGTTATAGAACTAATTATGAAGCAAAATTATAGTAAGTCTGAAATGTAAATGTATTCTAATTACTGGTTGTTGTATACTATTTGCGTAATCGTGATAGTGTTGTTATGGTTTGTTACATAGTTAAGCAATTAATTTTATACGGTGTTATAAACAGTTTTTTATTCGTAAATAAAGCTATAAACAGTCTGGTCGTTAGTTGTATTATTAATTTCAGTTATTTCGGTTGGAAAGTCATCATCGTCGTACGTAAAAGTGAAAGAAGAACTACCAGTTTCTGTACCGTTAGAGTCAAATCTTGTTAATGTACTATAATTATTAAAATTCATACTTTGAAAGTAATTCCAAAAAAGTCTTCGCGCTTTAATATCTATTCCAGCAAAAGGGTGGTTTTTGTCATCATAATTGCTGTATTCCGTAGAGAATACAATGTTTGAATTATTATCGGTTTGAGTTTCTGTTATGATATTATTGTTGGAGCCATATTCGAAAATCCTGCTTCCATTTGGAATACAGTCATTTAAACTGGTTGGACATTGAAAAAAGGAGTATTCAGTTATCTGACCATTAGGATTAAAATCATATTGATGCCTATTGCCACCTCCTTGAATAAACTCAGTTAAATCTGAAACCAATAGATCATTTTCAAATGTGTAAGTAGTTGTTTCGTCAAGTTGGTTGTATTCTGAACCCGTAAAATTAAATTCTTCAGCCAAAACAATTCTATCATCTGAATATGAAAAAACTATTCGTTCATCACCAACTTCTGTAAAGGATGCAAGTCTTTCATTTTCATATTCAAAATCATACTGCCTTACAAGGCTTCCATTTTCCATTACTTGAAGTGACGTTATTCTTTTTAAATTGTTTTCATTTGGATTATCATTAATGGTACTATCATCATCAGATGAACAAGATAGAATCGTTATTCCGATTAAAATTCCAAGAAATAGGTTCAGTTTTTTCATTGCGTAAAATTTAGTTTAAATTGTTTGTAACGGATTTGTATATGGTTTAAGCACTTGATTTAGCCAGTAAAAACCGAATAGAAAATCCGAGAGGATTTTAGTAAGTAGACTAGAACTAGCCATAAATTATATACGGTGTTGTATAGCTGGCTTTTTTATATCATACTTTTCTAAAGCTCGGTCAAAATCCATTAAATCGAACCATTTTAGGTTTTCCCAATCCACAATTTCGTTTGTCCGTTTTTCTCTATTCAGATATTATATATCTTTCGGATGACTCTCAGTTAATTTTGCTTTATTTTTTTCTGTTTCTTCAAGTCCGTAATAAAATGATGTTTGGTTAAAATCATAGAATGCGAATTAACGGTTTTGTGTATGATTTCGTTGCGTGTTTCAGCAACTAAATTAGCAAATACAAACCGAATAGAAAATCCGCGAGGATTTTCGTAAATAGGCGAGTACTAGCAATGAATTATACACGTCTTAAGTTTTTAATTCACTAAAATTAATTAATAATCAGAAAGAACAAAAGAGAGCATTAAGGTTACTATACACGGTGAAGCATTTGACTTCGACAACATTGATAATCCTCTCTCTTTTACTACTTAAACTTCGTTCAGTTCTGTGAGACCTAGATCTCGTTTTCAAGTTGTTGAAATATGAGTAGCGTTGTTCTTTCCAAATTTCAAGTTGTTATGACTAAAGATAGAA
>Ga0193951_1000164_pt1 | contig 30034 bp, 45 predicted proteins | sample BB_2_MG_FD_140370 | JGI IMG/M metagenome (GOLD analysis project Ga0193951, IMG submission 140370) | Microbial mat bacterial communities from the Broadkill River, Lewes, Delaware, United States - BB_2_MG | ecosystem: Environmental > Aquatic > Freshwater > River > Microbial mats | place: USA...
AAACACCACGTGTAAGCATCATTGATAGTTGTTTTACCTTGACGATTACCACCGGTAATAGTAATGCTTTTTCCTTCTGCGTTTAACTCAAATTCCTTGATACCTTTAAAATCGCTAATCTTTAAACCTAATAACTTAATAATTCTCACACCTACACCTCTTTCGTTTTCTCAAATACTTCTTTTACTAACTTGTCAATATACTCATTCATCGGCATATCAGACAAATCTGCCAAATACTTCAGTCTTGCTCTCGTTTCCTTTTTTACCGAAGTATGCAAAACAACTTTTTTCATTGTTTCACCACCTTTCATATGTATTATACCAAACATAGGTATGTATGTAAAGTAATATAGCAAAAGTTTTTTAAAAAAAGAAAAAGACACCCGAAAGTGTCTATCTATATTGGTCTAATGTTTTGTTGAATTAAATAGAAAAACCGCCAAAATAAGTAAAGGGCGGTTTTTTCAAGAGTCTTGCACATATAAGAAATATTTTAGGTTAATTACATTGTATCACTTTTCTTTTTGTTTGAAAACAATTTTCCGATAATAAGGTTTAAAGCTCCTATAAGCGCCACTCCGATTTTTTCTCTCATGTCAGGAAATACAAACATGCATACTGATAAAACGCCTATTACAATAAAAATTACAATATTGTCGGTTAATCTTTCAATTACGTCAACAAAAGTAACTTTTTTATCTTCCATAATGTGTCCTTTCTAAAAATCAACAGCTATTTTCGCTTGTTTTGCCAAGTCTCCATATGTATCTACAAGGCAATCGTATATTTTGTCGTTCTTAACAGCTGTTTTTAAGTTGGTCCTACCTGCTGGTTTTGGAGCTAAAAAAGAAGCAATTTCATTCGCTGAAGTAAACCCTTGACTTTGCAGCGTATTCATAACAGCAACACCATTTTCTAGCGTAGCATCATACCAACGTTCTTCCTGAAGATTAACCGTTGTGTTTGTTTGAACGACCATCACCAGGATTACAAACAACAAAAGGAGTGTTACAAATTCCTTAAAGTTTAGTTTAAACGCTTTTTTAACTTTTTCTGCAATGTCTAATATCATAGTTTACCTTCCTTTTTTAATTGTTTGTGTTGAACAGCCATTGTCTCAGCTCTTGTAATAGGTTCGCTAAATCTTCGTTCATACCATTCGTAACCAGCTTGATTAAGTTCTACAAATATTGGTTCGGACCATGTTTTGTATTTAATCTTTTGTTGCGGAACTCCAATAATGTTAATCAGCTCGCAAGGGTCCAACTTTTTGCCGTTTCTATCTTCAATTTCAAAATGAAGATGTTTGCCGTTAACATCAGGCGGGTCTACGCTTCCTGACCAACCCTGTACGCCTATTTGTTGCCCTACTTTTACATTATCACCAATAGATACTAAAACATCATTAAGGTGGTAATATCGGCTTTTTCCTTGATAGTTACCAACATGGTCATAATGTTTTAAAACAACAACTTTTCCAGCTGTCTTTGAATATTCATCCTGCCATTGTCCGCAAAACTCTACTACACCACTATAACAAGCTGTCACAACGTCATTTTGGATAACAACGTCAATTCCGTTGTGGAACTTCCGTTTTTTAGTTACAGGGTGAATACGCTCGCCAAACGGACTAGTAAAAATAACATCATCGCCAATCCATGGTTGTATAATTGCAATATTTTTAATAAATATCACCTCCTTGTAAAATTATAACATTTATCTAAGAATTGACAAAACTTGACCGTCTTGGTCCTGTGACTTAGCGTCGATAGTTACAACTAATTCAGAAGCTTCTTGAAGTCTTGAAATGTCTGTTGTTGCAAATATGCTTTCCGAAGCACCACCTCCACTTGTTTCGGAACCTACCGTTATTAAAGTTTTTTCTAGTAAATTATACCTATCAGCGCTTCTCCACTCATCTGATAGCATAGCGCTAGAAATTCTTAAATCGGAAATAGATCCTCTAAAAAAATTATCTAAAGGCGGAGAATTTAAAGCACCTATGTCTATTGATGTAGGTTTTGCGCCTGAATAAGTTTCCGTATAAGGTAACGTAGTCGTTAAGTTATTGACGTCCATTTTCGCTGTATCTGTTCCTTGACTAATAACTGATTGAGTTAAGTTAAATTGATTAATAGGTATTGTTTGGTTAAAAGAAACGTGACCACCACCAGGAGGGAAAGTGTCATAAAATAAATAGTTGTTAAATCCTGTAGCGTTTAATATGGCCAAGTTTGCTTGTAAAGTATCAGAGGAACCCCTGTAAGTAATTATTGATTGATTTCCAGACATAGAATCTTGGTTTATAATAGCTTGTATGGTTGTATCGTGAACGCCTCCTGTATTATCGGTTAAAGTTGCATCGTTTAACGTGATTCTTGATGAACCATTAAAATGCCTAGCTTTTCCGCTTAATCCGTCAACTATTGTAGTTCCGACATTTGTTCCGTTGTTACCTTTTCCTGTACTATCTATCAGAGACTCCCCTAAGTGGAGAACAGCTTCATAATTGCTATTCCAAGTTTGATTTGCGTTACTTTGATCCTCACTAGAGTCATCCCCGTAAACCATACTAAAAACAGTGTCTAGCGAAGAAGAAACAGAAGGAATATTTACATCGAATACAGCCTTTTGATTTGTTTTGTCAAAAAAAGTTTTTTCAAAAAATAACAAATTATCTAAACCATCTAAAAATCTAATGTCATTTCCGTCGTTTCTAACTGAAGAAAAATCAAAGTTTGAAGAATTAAGCTCTACTCTTACTGGATAATTTGTTAAAACAGATCCTATTTTTGACGAATCTATAGTTATAGGCCTTTCTTTTACGGAAGATGTAGAAATTAAAATGGCTACATTTTTAGAAGAAATACCCTCTCCGTAAGTAACGGTTTTTTCAACAGCTCCGTTTATAGATTTACCTGTTCCTGAAAGAAGTCCTTTTGTCATTCCTCTTGCCATTTAATCACCTCATTAAAATATCAACTTGTTTGTAGTCTCCGTCAACTCCGTCTTGCGTTGCGACTCCTAATATATTTGACTCCGTAGGACTGACAACTTGAACTAATCCATTCGCAACAACCTTAGTTGTGTTCATTTCTATCGGTATTGACTTAACACCCGACGCGGTAGCCATAACAATAAAGTTTTCAGAAAATGTTGCCATAAACGCTTCTGAGTTTCCCGTTGTGTCAATTAACAATTCGTCAATAACGTTTATTTGATTTCCGTAAATTTTAACGCATTTAATGAATTGTTGAAATCTAGTTACCAAATTTGCATTGTATAAGTAAACTATCATGTTATCTTTATTGATTCTTGACAATGACTTAAAGTTTTGATTAGGCTCATTGTTTCCGCTGGAAACTATTTCTAACCTTTGATCTAAAGTTAGACTAGAAATAGAATCCCCTTCTTGCAGCGAATACATAGCTAAAAAACTTCCTATCTTTTCGGATAAAAACATCTTTTTGTTAAACACATCAATTTGCAAGTCTCCCACATTGTCGTTTGAAGATAGGTTTAAAATTTCTTGTCCGTCATAAGTTGTATCTGTAAAATTAAGCCTAGCTATTTTGTACGTACTTAATACAAAATCATTGAATAAGACATAACAAACGCTTCTAGTTCTGGACCAAGCCACACCGACAACGGCATTAATATTAGAAACTGAGTTTCCGTAAGTTAATTCCGAATAACTATCAACGTTTCTTTTAAACGCGCTCATTGCTATCGTTCCTGATTGACTATACCCGTGCAATAAAAAATTGCAATCAATAGAAAATTCTAACCTTAGTGAAAAACTACCGATAGGAACCGTTAAAACTTCTGTTTGTATTTCGAATTGATTCAAAGCACCGTTGTAAATAGCGAATCTAATTTCCGACACTCTTTGCATTGCCACTCTTAGAGCTCCGTTTTCGTCATACTGCATAGCGATTTGGTTTACGTTATCAGGAAAAACACCCGCTTTATTAACACTTGTAAAAGTTCCATCTAAGTTGTTTCTAAAAAACTCGATAACTCCGCCTGTTCCTGAGTTAGTAGCCAAAAAAGTTTCGGTAGGATCAAACACACATCGATCAAAACTTGTATTTAGTCCTGGAGGTTGCGAAGTTGTTAAAAGTCCATAATTTAACTTTGCATGAAACAAATCTCCTTCGGATAAAGTTTGCTTGTAGTTAACTTTCCTTGTGTAAGTAGGGTTATATTGGTCAACTCCTCCACCGCCTATATTATTAATTCCTCTTGCCATTATTGGCCCCCTATAAAAATATCAACCGTATAATCATTTGCAGGTTGTTGAGTCGAATAAATTCTGATAGATCCTGCAAATGTATCATTTTGTTGAATAATTCCGTCAGCTGTAGCACTTGCTCCGTCAGCTTTATCAAAGTTAACTGACCCAAAAGCATCAGCTGTTATTCTTGCGTCGGAATAATCAAAGGTCCAAAAACCAACAGAACTAACATTATCAACCCAACCTGAAGCAGGAATGGAGACGTTTCTAATAGTAAAAGATAAATCGCCTTGTATTTCCGTAATTTGTCCATTAATTGTAGTTATGCTTGCTGTGTTCCCGTCAGCAATGTTATGAGCGTCAACAATTCCTTGTTCTATTTCATTCAACCAACCAACATTAATACTCGTTCCTGGTTCTGTAATTTCCGTGGGTTCGTTAACTAATTCGACGTGAGTTGCCGTTTCGTTTTGCTTTAAAAATCGATTTAAAGCAGTCCCTAATCTACTAATCCATACATGAGGAGTATAAGCCATTAAATCACCGTCCTATCCATTCGAACTACATTCATTGTAATGTTTGAGGTTTTTGTAACATCGACATTGATTCGACTAATCATTAAACCTGAATTAGCTTGATCGTTAGCACCTCTGCAAAATACACCAATTTCTCTTATCCTAAAGTTCGCAACAGGCGGAGGAAAAACAGTGATTGCTTGTGTTTCTCCGTTTACCGTTACAACGCTTGTAACTGCCCTTCTAAACAATTCGTTTTCTAACTGAGTATCATTTATTGTAGCTAGAGTTAAACCGTCGCCAAGAGCGATATAACGTATTCTTAAATCATCAATATCGTAACCTTTTGCAACTGCTGATCCATCAAGCATTGATTGTCTGTATTCTCTGTTAGCTACCGTTAATTGGTTTTTGATCCAATCGGTATCGCCAATAAATTGACCGTCTTGAAAAAATTCAAATTTAAAATAACCCTCGCATTTCATTCCTTCTTTATACAGGGTAAGCACCTCCTAAAGTTCCTGATGTCATAGGATCATACAAGTTAGCATCTGTTGAAGATGCAACAGGGTAAATCGCGTTGTTAAACGCAAATTGCGTTGCTTCTGTAAACTCAATAACTTCTTCGCTGTTAATGTTTTGAATAATTATTTCATCCTGCCTTATAGAGAGATTTCTAACGCCTGTAGTTAATGTTTTGATGTCTTGGCCATAGCTTCTTAAAAGGTTTCTGTCTTTTAGTTTTACTATAGCTTGTAAGTTTTCTATTGCATTATCAATAATTAATGGTTGAATCTCTCTTTCCGTAATTACAAACTCGCCAACGATTCCAATTTCAGGAATGTTAAAATTAAATATTGTAGATACACTAAAGTTATCTAAATTATACCCTAATCTTCGCAATTTTGTATTTGTTACTTTTACTTTTATTTCGCCACGTTCTGAGTCAAAGTTTTCTAACAAGCTATTAGCAAATAAATTAGCATCATTAATCGATTCTAATGCTGGGTTATCTGTCACGTTTTCGATAAGCCCACTAAATCCAGTTTTTGATGAAATTCTATCAATAGCTTGCGAATTTGTAGCTCGCACCCTTGTTGCAAACTCTCCAAAATAAATAATATCTACATTGTCATTAGCTGATAAAAAATTACTTTCCGATTTGTAATTAATCGTGTTGCTTCTGTTAGAAAACAAAAAGTAAACTTCGTCATTTGCGTTATCAATACCGTTAATTCCTATTCTCGAAGGGTCCAATGCAACGTTGTTAACGTTTATATTAGGCTCTTGAATCAAAGGAAACACTGTATTGAAACTATTGTTGTTTCCATCATAAACAAATCGCTCCGTTTGTTGAGTTGTAACCTGAGTTCCGCCCGTTATTATCTGAACGGTCCTTACGTCCAAATCGGTTGTTTTATGACTGAAGTTAGCAAAAGGAGAAAATTCTGTTGTTATTTTCCTATCAAATATACTAAAAGTTTCTTTTTTTATGAATTTAAACACCTTGTCGTTTCCGACGTTCCATATTGCGCCTGATACGTTCGCCAATTCGGTCAAAACATCGTTTAATGGCAAATCAGGTACAACATACCTTTCAAGCGTAATGTTGCTAAAATCATCGATTTGACCTAATGTTATCCCCTCCGTAGAGATAAACTGATTAAATATATCAGTAACAACTTGTGTAATATTTTTGCCTTCTTCGGCATAATTAACCAATCTTTTAGAAAGTATATTGTTAATGTTTCTGCAATCGAGTGTGTAGATCTTGATGTCGTTTATTGAATTGTAAACTGGAGATTTAGGAGAGCCACAAACACCGACAAAGATTTTATTGTCAGGATCCGCATCATCAAATATTTCTACAACGTCGTAAGCTTTTGGTATCTCCTGATTATCAACTTTTACTTGTATAGTTGTTTTTGTGTTGTTCCCGATATGCTCGGTTATTTTTAACTTTGTAGTAAGTCTATATTCTACACCGTTAATTTCGCATCTAATCATAGTACCTCCTTGAAGAAGAAGCTAAAAATAGCTTCTTTCTTCATCCTCATATTCAATAACTGATCTAGCAATAGTTGAACCATCAAGTTGAAGTATTGCATCAAGTTTAATTGGCTGCATCTGTTTTTGGTTTACGCCAATATCAGTAATCATTGACTTTAAAACATTTACAGGGGCAACAACTTCAGGATTAATTGCAGCGTCAGGGTTGTCTCCAACCATTGCTAAGGTTTCTCCAAAAGCGACGCCACCTTTTGCTAATTTAGGTATCTCGGGAATGTTGAATCCTGCGCCACCAAATCCAGGTACCCATTCAGGTATTTTAATGAGGTTTAACGCTTTGATAAACATGTTGATACCTTCGATTACTGCATTAAATGGTAGTTTAAAAAACTCAACTAAACCATTCCAAATACCTTGGAATATGCTTAACGCACCAGTCCATACGCTTTCCCAAACGTTAATAAATGTTCCTGTTAAGAAATCTATTAAACCGGTTACGCTGTCAACAATCCAATTCATAGAGTTTGAAAACCCTTGCGCTATTGCGTTACCAAGTCTATTCATATCTCTTGAAATCGTTTCCCAATTGCTAGCCAACAATACACCTATCGCAATAACTGCACCAATGGCTATAATTGCAAGTCCGATAGGTCCTAAAAGAAATTGAAACGCTGCGCCCAATGCTGTTGTTGCAGCTGTAGCCGTTCCACTTGTAACTGCCCATATAGCAGCTTGAACACTTGCTACAGCTTGTTGGATATGATAAGCAGTTACTAAAGCTACTATGGTTCCTAAAACAACTACCATAATTTGACCAACGGTGTCAAAGTCTAAAATATGATTAACCATATCGAGCAACCCGTTAACTACCGGTTCTAAAATATCAAAAAACTTAATAGCTATATTTGTAAGTTTATTAAGGGTTTTGTTTAACTTGCTCTGAACAGTTTCGTCAACTTTTTGAAAAGCGTCGTCAACCACACCTGCAACGTCCCCCATAGCCTGTAAGTTATCGCTATAAGTCTTTGAATTTTCGCCACTTAATAATAACGCAGCATTGCCAGCTTCAACAGATCCAAACATATCTTTAAGAGAAATACCGTTTTTGTCAGCAGTTCTAGACATGTCGTTTAATATCTGATCTACCGACACACCTTTTCTAGTTAAAACCTCAAATGATTCGCCAGCAAATTCGGTATTTTGATATGTTTCGGCTAAAGCTTTGCTTGCCTTTGTGCCTTCTTTTGAAATTTCCGATAACAATGATCGTAATTGAGTTGCAGCCTGAGAAGTCGGAACACCTTTTGCGGTAATACTTGCCATTGCTGCGCCAACTTGTTCAAAGCTAAATCCTAAGCTTGCAGCAATAGGGTTAATATTACCCATTACTTTTGAGAGTTCATCAAGTGTTGTTTTACCTTTGTTCTGAGTCTGAATAAGTATGCCTTGAACTCTATCTGTTTCTTCTAGCTTCAATCCATATGCATTAAGAACGCTTGTTGTTGCATCGATTGCACTTGTAACGTCCGTAAATCCAGCCTTGGCAAGTTTTGCGCTTTTTTCCATAAACAACATTGCTTCAGCTGCATCTTCTGTTATAGGAACACCAGCGGACAACGCTTGATACAACCCATCACTTAAAGATTTTGCCGTCACTCCCGTAGCGTCAGAAACATCAAGCATTTTTTCTTTTAAGTTGTCCATGTCAACTTCTGTGTCTCCAAACAGCGTTGAAGCATTTGCTAATGACTGTTCTAAATCACTACCAAATTTTATAGATGCTACACTCATGGCCACAAAGCCAGCAGCAGCTATTTTTGCTGATTTTTTAAATATTTCGTTTGATTTCTTACCAAACTTCTCTAAATCCTTTTCGGATTTTTCAAGAGCATCATCCAACGGTTTTTGATCGCCGTCAATATCAATAATAACGCTGCCGTCAGCGGGTCCCATTGTTGGCATTTAATCACCTCGTTTCTGAGAAAGCTATTAATGAGTTCGCTAATTTTCTTAGTTCATCCTGTTCGTTTTGTTCTTCATCCTCTATTTCTAATCGATATATTAATTTTAACTTTTGCAAATTAACTATTTCTCCTTGGTTGTGCTTATTTGGTACAGGCAAAGGTTTTGTTCTGATATCAATTATTTTTTTGATTATCGTTTTTTCTGACAACCCGCCAAACAAAGCTATAAATTTTTCAAAATGCAACTTGTCTTGAAATTCTATAAGATCAATGCCGTAGTCTTTATAAAAGCTAGAAAAAATATAATTAGCATCTTGAACAAAGCAAAATGACGGTTTTTTATCGCTTGATGATTTCTTTTGCTGTATCTCTTTAAAAATAGCGTCTATAACCCTCGATTTCGTCTCCAAATCAACGTTTTTATAGTTCTTGACCAATATGTCATATGCAATATTAATCTTTTCTAAATCATCAAAATCATCATCTTTAAATAATTCGTAAACCGACAATATTTTGTTGAAGGAAAAATCAACGCTGAAAGTTTTGCTGTTATATTCGATTGAATCAATCATTTTTTCATGAAGAAGCATATTATTTACCCATGTACTTTTTAGCTTTTTTAAGTTTATTCTTTGTAAACTTTTCGATTTCTGGTTGAATTTCATCTTCAACAAAATCCATTAAAAATTCTGCAAAATCAATTTTTTCATCCTGAGTAAAGTCGTTTGCTACTTCTGCTGCTTTTTCTTCTCCTAGAATAAGTATTAGGATCTCAATACATTGTTCGCCCATTTCTTGATACAACTTTTGCGGATCGTCCTTTAATGATTTCAGTTTGCTCGTTAATCTAATTAGTTGATTATGAGACTGGATAAATCTTGATGATACGTTAGAAGGTTTCCACGAATATTCAACAATAGTACCGTCTGATAATTCGATAGAATTTTTAATAGTCTTGTTCTTTTTTACCTTGTAAGCCATTTAATTACCTCTTTCTAAAAAAATATAAGGGTGGTAAAAGCCACCCTTATTCAATTACTATGCGCTTGTAACTACTGCAATACCAAACTTTTTAGCTAACCCAGTAGCAGTTGTTTCAGCAATTAAAATTTGCTGTCCTGTAGTTGCTGTGATTTCATCAGTTCCATTCCATGTAGTCAATGCTGATAAATCTTGATCGATTACAGGTTGTGATACATTAGCAGCGACTTGATACTTGTAAATATTTCCGCCTTCGATGGTTGGATTCACTTTAATTTCTGTGTCACCACTTAAAGAACCCGGCGTTGATGTAACAGCTAAATACTCGATTGTATCGCCGTTTGTGATTGTTGGTCGATCGTTGTAATGTAAAACTACACTAAAGTTAGAAACATCTGTAGAAGCTCCGTCAACGTCCATGATAGTAGCGATAGTAACAGGAACAACAATGGTTGTAACATTACCGTTGTCTTGTGGTACAAGCATTCTCATGTTTGTTTTTCTATCTTCTCCAACTGAATACTTCTTTGAGAGAATGTAGTTTTGCGCCTGATCTTCTAAATCTCTTTTCAATGTCAATGTTGTAACTGGTGCTTGTCCTGTTACTTCTGATTCAGAGTAACCGCTTTTGTCGAAAAATTGAAATTGTTGAACAACTTCATTGAGAGCTTCAGAAACATTTTCCAACCCTTTAACCACTAACCATGTAGGTGTTAAGTTAGGTGTCGAATCAATTTCTAAAGTGATTTGATGTTGAATACGTTTTTTTCCCATTCAATTACCTCCTAGTAATTTAGCAAGCATATTAGCGAGCAACTATAAATTTTCATTCCGTCACTTTGTTGCGTTACAGGAGACGGAGTATTTCCTGTTGTTGCAGTTATCCACTGTATACCCGATTCTTCAGGTGGTTGTGGGTAATCTGTCATTTTAGTAAATTCCCTAATGATTTTTTCAAGATCCAATGAAGCATCTGCGTCATATTTCCTTTTAGATAAGAAAAGCACGCCAATAGGTGTTATTTCCTCTCTATCGAAAAATTCAGAACTCGGAGAGCTTGGCATTGGTCGCATGCTTACGCTTTCTACATTGTCTTTAAGGGGCGAAAAATTAACGTTAGGTAATTCAGGATTATTGTTTATTAATTCCTGAAGAAACTTATAAAAATCATTCATCGTTTAAACCCCTTTCTAATTAATTTATCAAACATAGTTACCCATGTCTTAATTTTAACACTTTTTGCGTATAAAAACCACATCGGCCTAGCATTAGGGTTTACATCCTTGCTGGTTGTTTCTAAATAATATTGCTTTTTAGCGTAAGGAGTAGACCATATAAGTCTACCATTCTTAAAATCTGAGTTAAGCAAACTAGAAGCAATAAGTAAACCCGAATCATGTTTAGCGTAATAATTTGAGTCTTTTAATATTTGTTGACTCAGGATTGATATTGCTTCAGCGTTTGACTTTTTCATTTTCTGCTTTAATCTTCCTGTGTCAAAATTAACTTTAAAACCCATTACACTAAACCTATCTCGTAATGATGCAACCTTTTACCATCATACAAAGATGATATCTCAACAATAGTATGTTCTTTTCCGTTAAAAACGATAATTTGATCTTTTTCAAATGTTTGATCTTTAGGCAAACTATTTTTAATATCAAAGAACATAATCGATGTGAGCTCTTGTTCATTGTTGTTTGCGGACTTAACAACCTTGTCGCTAGGGTCAATTCTTACCCTTTTTAAAAAAGTCTCGAGTATGGAGGGCGTTTCGAAATCATTGGTTTTTGTCTCTACTTTTAGAGTTGCATCATGAATCAATAGATTTTTACGGATTCCTTTCATTTAGCACCTCCAAGCTATAACAACCTATAGATGAATTCAACAGTCCTGTATGAAGCAACTTTATGTTGATTAACGGGCTGATCGGTACTCCATCCACAGAAAGCATTTTTGAGCCTTTAAAGTTACCTTGCCCGCTTATTGTTTCCGAGTATTTACCAATAGATACGGAACCAGCATTTAAATCGCTTTGTCCATACAGTGCATCGATACCGCCATTTTCAAACAAGGTCTTAACTTGATATATTGTTGATTCTTTTATTTTTGTTTGCAACGTTTCTGTAAATTCGGAGATACCAAACCCGTCGATTTTTCCGTAAGTACAACGATTAACAATGTTACTGGAAATGTCCGACAATACATCGAAATCGCTTTGTGCAATATCATCACCAGGAAATAAAGTTTGGTATTCTACTAATGTAATATAAGACATAGATCACCTCTTAACTTTCAGGGAAAATAAATTCTCTTTCAACAGATATTCCAACAAATGTGTTGTCTGTAGGACCTCGACTAGATGAAACGATATTTATTTCTTCGCCAACTTCCAAAATTAAGTGAGTTCTTCCAGACGGGGATAATTGAGCGTTTACAGAATGATATAGCGCTAACAATACTTTTCCTGTAGACGTTGTAATTCTTGTTATGCCGTTGTTTCCGTCTCCTGATATTAACATTCCTTTTACAATTAATCTTTCATTCGCTGCTGGTTGTATAAATCCATTTAGTGTATTGTCTCCAACAAATTCAACAGATTTTCCATCCTCATTACTTAACACAATTTGACCCATATTAACCTCTTTTCTTATAAAATCTTAGCAATAGTAGCTTCAATAACTTCATCGTCAAAAAGTTTTTCTAACTCTGATTTGATTTCTTTTGCCGTCATTTCTGCAAAATCAAAATCTAAAGCTTCTGCAAGAATCCTAATTTCGTTTGCTTTTAACTCGTAAAGTTTTTTAGGTTCCGACTTAGTTTTTTGTTCTTCAATAACTTCATACCCTTGTGATTTGAATTTTCTATTGTAATCAGCTTCGGAACAAACTCTATTTATTCCCATTCTTTGAATTAACATAAAACCTCCAATAATAAATAAAAGAGCGAATAATAATACTCGCTCTTTAGTTTTCAATTATGCTTTTGTGTGAGTGTAAATACCATCGACTTTGTTTTCAAGAACCCAAAGATCATGATATAAACGCATTTGAAACTTGTAAGCATCTGCGTTTTCGGTAACAGGAGTTCCGCCTTCTCCATCAGGCGTAAATACTCTAACCTTTGAAAGTTTAACAGCTGGAACTACAGCTGACGGATGAACAATCATAAAGTTTAGGTCTTTTCCTGTAACGGCAGTTTTAATATAACCGCCGTTTTCTTGACCGCCTGTTGTTCCGTCATAAAGCGTAATCTCGGAGTAAAAACGAGTTCTTGGAACCTTTACAACTTTCATGTTGTTGTAAAACTCAAACTTAGTATTAATGTCATTACCTGGCATTAATTGTCTGCTAAAGTTATCAGATTGTTGAATCAATCCATAAACCTCATTTGAAACATAAAGGATTCTTCCTTCTTCAGGAACGTTTGCATCATCCATAACGGTTTCTGCATCAATAATAGCCTTATCAACAGTCGAGGATGTTAAGTCTGCTGCAACTGTATTAGCTCCACCAGCTGCCATCTTTGCAAATCGGTAAGCGTCCGTTTCAGGAACAACCTTAGTTCTCATAAAATCGCCACCTAATGCACCAAATGCTACACCAGCAGTTTCTAAATTGTCAGCATTGTCAACTTGAATAGATCGACCTCGGTCTTGTGTAAATGTGTGGGTTTCCCATACCAAGGAAGAAGTACCAGCCACAAAGCCTGTTGCTCTGTCATAGTCAGCTAACGCTTGTGAATCAATCTTAGGGATTTTTACTTCGTTCGCGCTCTGTGCTTCTAAAACTAAACTCATGTTCATGTTTAAATCAGTGGTTTTTAAACCTTGTTTCCAAACTTCATCCAGCAAAGGAATATACTTAGTAATTAATTCAATAGCCATATTTTGCCTTTCTACTTACTAACCGGTGGCAATCCAACTGTCGCTCTATCTTTGTTGATTTGTTCTAAATCAACTTGCGAAGCCGAGTTTTTTCTATTGCCTGTAGTAAGATTTTTGTTGTTTCCGACATTGTCGGTGTTGTCAATAAACCATTTAGCATTCTTTTCATCAGCTTTAAAATCATTGAATGCTTCTTCAAACGTCTTATTTTCATCAACTGATTTGGACAGTTTTTCGGTCAACACGTCCGCCACATCAGGGTCCATGTTGTTTTTAATTGCAAAATTGACGTTTTTAATCAAAGAGTTTTTAGCTTTTAGCTCGGCATTTTCTTTTTCTAAAGCACTTAACGTTTCAAGTTTCTCGTCTTGCTTTTGCTTATCTGTTTTTGATGACTCGTAAGCTTCTGACATTGCCTTAAATTCATCAGAATTCTTGTAATCTTTCAAAGCTTTATCAGCTGCTTTACTTTTCCCACCACCAATTAACTTGTCGAGTTCAGCCTGAGTCATCGTTACTTCTTTTTGAGAAGGATCATCTTTCGAAGGGTCGTTCTTTGGATCTGCTGTTTCAACAGGGTCCGATGGGTCTTTCTCAGAAAATAACTGTAAGTTAGGTGTTACTTTAAACATGTGCTTTTTCATAAAAAATCCTCGCTTTCTACATTCCGTTTATAGTCCGTATGACGTTACCAGTTATAGTCCGTATGACTTGTTATGTATATTTTACACAAAAAAGAAAAAAACCACAAGTTTTCATTGTGGTTTCAAGAAAGAAGTATAGGGGGCATCAAAAGTTTTAGGAGTAAGTACCATGAAAATTTTATCAGTAGCAAGATAAAGAATCAATAACTTTGTTGTTATTATACCATTAATTTTTTTATCTTACAACTGCATTTGCTTTATTGCTTAAACTGACATCAAAACCATGCACAAATAACCTTGTTTGCTGAGTTCTTCCTGTCTCTTTCATGAAGTTTTCTAGTTCAACTCTGCTTTTTTTAAGCTTTATTGATTCGTTTTTAAAACCAACTTGATCATTTGTGTAATCAGACAAAACAACACGCCTTTTGTTCTTTACAACATTGCGTTCTAGCCTTCTTTGGGTTTGTGACTCTTTATAGATAACGTCATTTTCTTCAGCATTGTAATGCTTAAACGTCCTTTCTGATATTCCGGGAACAAACGGATAAAAGAAATGTCTACAATTTGCACCTTGAAGTCCAGCAACGTCGCCATAATTGGTAGCTTCGGTTAAATTTCTGTATTTAGAATTGCTACCAACAAGCATATACACATAACCTTGCCATCGTGCATGGTCGGGTCTTGCTCCAACATGGCTAGAAACCTCAACATGATTGTTTCCGTATTCTCCCATGCGCTCAATTTGCATATCTCCTGTGGTTTTTACCGTTGGCGACACTATCTCTCGTCTAACGGCTGATTCCATAGAATATCGAATAGTTTTACCGCTATCACTTACATAAGTTTGACCAGTTATGCCATAATCAGATAATTGTCTAGTAGCTAATCTAATAGCGCTATTGTAATCTCTGACACCGGTTGAAACTTCGACTTGCACTTTTGAAAGAGTTCTTAAAAATTCTTTGCTAGATGATTCTATTGCTGACGTTCTAATTAAGTTATAAGCATCATCAGCGTTCTTAATTGACGTTTTAAGAATGTTTAAAACCGCGTTTGACTCAGTGTAAGGCGTTGGGTTTGCGCTTAACAATCCTTGCCGAACGGCTTTTAAATACGTTTTCTCGTCATGATCCATGGTTTCAAATCCGATCAATTCGTACATTTCAGCAATGTCTTTTTTGACTTTTTTTTCATATTTCTTTATTACCTTTAACTGATCTGAGTTTAATTTTTTATTTTTCAAAACCATTTCATCATACCACTTAGAAATGTTTGACTCGTTCACATCAATACTGGCATTGAGAAGTTTTGATATATTAATAAGCATGTCCATTTCAATAATGTTAAAATCATCAAATACAACGCTCTGTATACTGTTTAATCTGTTGGTATTAATCATTCATCATCAACCACTTCCATAGTTTGTTCCTGTAGCGTCAGCTTTCTAATATTTATTCTTTTTACTTTTTCAATCGCTTGTTCTTCTGATAACTTGTAAACTCTCATGAAGTATTCTACATGATCGATAATGTTTGAATTTACTTCTAGCAAAGCCGATCTTCTTACGCTTTCTGTATCTTCAAAAATTGAATCGTCAAAATTTATAGTTATCCCTTGTTTTTCATCAAACCCACCAATAAAAAGTAAATTTTTTGTCATTTCGATAAGAACTTGTTCAACGTTTAATTGGTCGCCTTTTACAGTTCTAAATAAAGGGTTTTTGTCGCTGATAACTTCGGTGGCTGTTTTCAACTGACCACCTTCGAATTTGTAATATCCGTTACCAAACCCGCACATAAAACCTAATATGCTTAACTGAGTATTTAAGGCTTTTTCGCATTGGTCTATTCTCATTTCCATGTTTATCTCTTTGATAAAGGTTTCTGAATCGCTTCCTAAATCCATTGATTGATAAACTAAATCGTTAGGATCGAATAAAACTTCCAACGCTCCGTTTGTTGCTTTTCTAGCCATCGTCATTTTGTCATTGACTACAATTCTTTTTTTAGAGAGACTAACTTCATTGTCCATATTGTCAAAAGCGTTATCAACAGCTTCTAACGAACTTATAGAATTTGCAAAAATAGAAATTCCGTAACCTGGCTCGTAAGATACATCCTCATACATATTATTGGCAATGGTCGGCTTGAATATTTGAAAAGGAATCAACCCATCAGGAATCATCACAACATCAGAAACATTTTCGTTGTAAACTTCAGATAATTTCTTACCTTTTTTGTCAAAGGTCAAATCTCTGTTATCGACAATATACCCGACATGTTCAGGGTCTATTCCTAATTCGATTCTAGCTTCCGCTATTTCAGGCGTACTCGCTGCATCGTCGATTAGTATAAAAGCTGAGACGTGATAAATAATGCTATCGTTTTTTTGTTCCGACGAATACAAAACACAATCGGTGATTTGACCATTTATAACTCTTAGCGGAATTATAGAATGAACTGTGTAATACTCAATAACAGGCTTTCCTTTTATTACAAATTCAGCTAACGCACCCGTACCCAACGCACAGGCTTTTTCAAAAGTTTTTTTAGACTCTGTTCTAAATCTATTAAATTTTAGCGTTTTGTCGATGTAGCTTTGAGCGTTCTTATCATCAACTGTTATTTTGACCATTTCGTTAAATGTCAACCCAGCTCGATCTTCGCACATTTTTTTACCCATTCTCAATTGCTTTTTAGTCAAAGAAATTTTCTTTTTACCATTCCAGATGCTATATTTGTGAAAATCTCCTATGCCTTTATACCAAGATTGCCAAACGTCAGTCAAAAGAGAATGTTCTTTTATGTTGCAATTTCCATTAATTCCATAACCTAAATTATTCATATAGGTCCTGTTAATAAAATTGATAATGCTGTCATTTTTCATAGATTCAACCCTTTCTTTTATTTGCCGTAGTTAACCGACAACTCTATTTGTGACATAACGCTTTCGAACGAGTATTCAAAAGCATCAAGTGTATCAATATTGCTGGTGCCATCATCTAAACGTACATCAACCATTTTGGTGTTATCTTCCCAAACAGCACCGCTAAAAGCATCAATAGTAATATCGCAACAATCCAAAATATAAAACCGTCGTTTCCCGAACATCATGTTTTCAAACCTTATGCGCTCGTTAATTTCTCGTTTCATAGAATTGTTAACCTTTATTCCAAAGCCGTTTTTAATTAATGACGATTGCAAACCGTTTTTTAATACTTGTTCGGCGCTATCTGCCCAAACGCCCATTATTTGATACTGCGGGTAAAATGCACTTATTTGTTTAACGAACTTAATAAATTCTAAGTTTAGTTTATCAGGATCCATTTGTTCCGTTTTACGGTAATCTTTTAACGCGTAAATGCGCCTTAAATCACTAGATATAAACGTTGCGTTAAAAGCTTGCCCCGACTTGTTGCCACCAAAGTCAACGCCTATTTGAATAAACCCCTGTTCGCCTTCAGGTAATTTAGGTATTATAAACTCACTCTTTTTTCTTATAAAATGAGGATAACAAGAACCTTCAGCAGCAACCCATCGACCTAATATAAATCTATCAAAGTATACAGTTCCTTGATATTCAAGTTCTAAGGCTTTAATAAACTCAGCATCAAGATAAGTGTTGTCATAAATGGTAAATTGTCTCCATGCTAAATCAACACCCTTTTGTTCTGATTCTTCTTGCCACTTTTTAAGCCAATGATTAGGAGCATCAGGGTTACACGTCGCATCACAACATGCTTCCTTAGAATCAAGCCTTGATTGAAGCATCATAAAAACGTCTTTGTGGTGAGTTGTCAATTCGTCTAGGTATGCGTATATCAATCCGGCACCTTGTATCTTCGTAACAGCTCGCTTGTTATCAGCTCCAACAACGCGCATTTTACGACCAAATATATTGCAGTAGTTTATCCCGTCAGAGCCTTTCTTGACCTCGGAAACGTGTTCGTAACCAAATATACCGCGCATAGGTTCAAGAACGTTGTACGATAACGTAGAAAGCGTTTTTCCTATCATTATCATATTGCCTTCTGGCAACTCAGCAATGCGGTAAGGAACTTTAAAATAAGAACCGTGCGTCTTGCCTGATCTAGTGGCCCCATAATCAATATTCCAGCGGTGATGCCTGTCATTGATAGTTTCTATCTGCTTAGGTGTAAACATTACTTCACCGCCTTGTCAAGAGACTTAATAAGGCTTTCTAAAGCCGACTCTTGATTAACTTTATCGTTAGTTTTTGTTTTCTTTTCAAACTCAAACTTTTCTCGATCAAGCTTAATTTTTTCTTCATCATATCGATTAAATGGCTTATCCATCCACTTCTCTTTTTGTCGGTTCTTTAACCAAAACGCTTGCGCCCCAACGTTGGGAGGTGTATAAACTTCATCAATAGCTTCTATAATTACATCAACCATTATTAATCTACCCATCTTATCGTAAATAAGTTCGTCGTTTTTATCTTTTAGTGGTTGCCTTACCTTAAAAGCTTTTTTTAGTTGAGTTACATGACCTAAAGCGGTTTTATAAACAGCGTTTTCAACTTCTCGATCAGCTACCTCTTTTGTATTTTTTAAGACTTCCGAAAATTCCTCATATTCAAGTTTATATTTATTGAAAGATGAATAAGCTATTTTAAGGTTTATAGCAATTTGTTTTTCGCTAAGACCATCAAGGCACCATGCTTTAATGTCGTTAAATCTTGGTTTTACATGAGTTTCATATTTGTTTTTTCGACCTGATTTCTTTTTACTTTTAGCAATACATAACCACCACCTTTCTATTCAATTATAACACAAAAGAAAAACCACCTAAAGGCGGTTAATCTAGTGTTATTGTTCTTTTCTGCTAAACAAGTTCTTTAATCTTCCAAGTACCGACAAAGGCTTAAAATACTTGTCGTTCTTAGATGCTCCGTAAGCGCCAATGTAATTCATCCCAACATTTACTTTTCTGCTTGATCTTCTAACTTTTTTAGTTAGATGATTTCTGTTTTTCATTATTGTACACCCTTTCTAAATAACCATTCCTATTGCCTTAGCTACAGATTGTCTAAACTCACTAACATTAAACGCTTTTCTATCGTCGTCGTATCGATTTCGAGCCTTTAAGTCGCATTTTTTAAGTTCCTTTTCGTAAGCATCAAGAATCTTAAAGAAACCATCTGTGATTGTGGGCGCATTTACTTTGAATACACCCATATTGGTTCCTAATAGCCTTGGTGGATATTCTGCACACTCAAACTTAATGTCGCAGCTTCTAGAAAATCCAACTGCTTTAATTTGCAAACCTACTTCGTCAATTCTGAATACAAACGGTTTAATCGTCGTTAAATAATCTTTTACACCGCCCATCGCTAATCCTCCAGCACTAAACTTTTAACAAGCTCATTTAACTTAAATTCTAAAGCGTCAATCTGTTCCTGGTAAGTAGAATACTCAACCTTGTTTCTTAGTCCGTTAACAATACTTTCTAAATTAAGTATCTCAACCGTAAAATCGTTAATTACAACGTCGCTTTGCAATCCGTCAATAATATCCCAAGCGTTAGACAAACTGTTTTCTAAATCGTTATTTCGAGCTTCTAACTTCGTTGTTTCACCCTTTAACTTAACGACTTCTGACCGCAAACTAGAAATCATAGACAACAATTGCTGATCTGTTACTTGCCGTTCTTCTTTAACTTCGATAGTTTTTTCTTGTAAAACTGCTTCCGACGTTGGAATAGAAGCTAATATCCCAAACGTTAAAACGCTTGTAATAATACAAACGATGCCAATAATCAAATAATCATTTCTTTTCATAATTTTTCTCCTTTAAAATCGTATTTTTTGTATTACTATTTGTTACCAGTAAGTAGCAATTGTGCTTTAAACTGCGCGTATCTTGATTCTTCATAAACAATTTGTTCTCATCTACTCCACCACCTTTACAAATCTAAGCTTTTTAAGTTCGGCATCGTTGTTAAGACAACTAGGACTCCATCCTGTTTCTTTATTTAAAAACATAAGCGTGTTTGAAACTATTTTATACTTCTGACTGGTATAAACGCTAGTATACAAACACCCATTTTCCATTTCGTCAAACCCAACCTGAATGACTTCTTCACGTTCCCATACAAGTTCGCCACGATCGTAGACTTTCATGATGTCATAGTCGCTATTTTCTGTGCGGGTTAAGTCTTTTTTAAACCTTTTGATATGCATGCAACCAAAACCGTTAACAACAAAAATATAATCCCCAATAACAACTCTTTTTTTGTTCGATTCATCTTTTGGATTCCTATATTCAATCAGCATCCCATCTTTCAAATCAGCTTTAGTAAAGTCTTTGACTTCTTCGAGTTTGGAAATTTCAAATGCAATAATGCGTCCATCTTCAAATTTTACATCAGGTACATTAACATCATTATCAACAACAATACCAACTTTTCCTAAATACTTTCTTTGCCAAGGTTGGATTTCCTCATATTTAATAATTCTAACCTTCATACCCATTCTAGCTTCTTTCATTACTCTACCCCCTACATAAACATAATCAAAATCAAAACAATAAACAAAATACCGACAACTTCTTCTAACTTCTCGCTTTTGCTCTTTTCTTTCCACTTTTTCATTGTTTGTCTCCTTTCAAATTAAGTTGCAAACCTTCTCTTTTAAACCTTTGTTCTAATTCGTCAAGACTTTTGTTTTTCATATTATCGCCAATTTCGCGCTCTAACCATTTTAAATAACTCCATGTTTCGGGCATTTTAAAATAAATGTTCTTTAATTCTTTCAAGTTTTTGTTTCTACAACACTTACAACTAACTCGATCAAGAATTTCGTACAAACCACCCCAATCAAAACCCATGTCATAACAAAACTTTAACGCTTCTGACTCAACGATATTCCACTCGTTAAGAGGGTATCGTATTTCCCACTTCTTGTTATTGCCAATGGCTATCCTCTCGGGTTCATCGTGCGCTATTCCTTGGTATTCGATAATTTCGTTGTTGTATTTTTCTCTAATGTATTTAGAAAAAATATTTTTCTTATACTGAGTACCCCATCTACAAAGACCTCCACACCATCCGTAACCTTTAGAACCTTTGTTTTTTCCTTTCTTTTTTTCGTATTCTAGCATGTAATACTCAAAGTCGTGTTCAAATTTAAGTGTTGTAAATTTGATGTCGTGAAAATTAAGGATTGATTTAACACTTTCAATATGTTTGTACATTTGTGGAAACTCTGCTGTTGTGTCGATAAAAACCACTTCATCAACTTTCATGCCGTTGGCAAGCATCGTCAAAAGCATTGCTGTGCTGTCTTTTCCGCCACTAAAACTAACTATGTGATTCAATTACTTGTCTCCTTTCAAAAAATCATCAACGCCACACCCAAAGTATTCAGATAACTTAACCGCTGCTTTCATTGTTGGATGCGCTTTGCCATTAACCCACCAAGATACAATTACCTCGGTCATTCCTACGTCATTAGCAAGTTGCTTCTGAGTAATGTTCTTTTTCTTAATCTGTTTCCTAATGTTCTCAGGAAAATTCTTAACGCTTAATTTTTGCATTTACACACCTCTTTCTAATAAATTAATTAAATTTCACTTTAATTATAACGCTATTAATTGTTTAAGTCAACTATAATTCCCAAAATAAAAAAAGAGCGATCAACTCGCCCCTTTAAATCAATCCTTCTTCAAATCAAACTCGTTAACACAAACCGTATACCCTGCCTTAGTCATAACCCTAGCAAAATGAGGGTATAAAGCTATTACCTCGCCTTTGATGTACTCTGTTTTCTTGCATTTGTTCGCTACCTTAATTTCTACCTCTTGACCTATTTTCATATTTACACCTCTTAAAACATACTTAATTGCTCGCCGAATTTTATTTGACCTTCAATTTCACATTCGACACCTCTTGACTTCATGTAGCTACAAAACCCGCCATAACTTCCAAATATGTGATTAAACTTATACTCAGCTATTGGCGATGATGAACCGCCGTTTTTATCGCGCTGTATGTTAATGCCAACATAATAATCACCATCATTAAACTTCTCGGTGGTTACAGCAAACCTTCCTGGTTCTATCCAAACCTTTGGGTATTCGTGCTGGTTTTGATAACTAAAATATTCTCTTTTTTCTATATGAGATACAATAAACTCATAATCTGATTTAGTTAATATCGTCATCCCTCAAAACCTTCCACGTCAAATGCGTCCTCTTATCAACAACCACTATAGCCATAGCCATAGATCGATTAAACTTAATGTGCAAGTGACTGTTAATCTTGATGCGCTTCTTGACCCACTTATGCACCTTCATGCTTTGCTTGTGCAATGCATCTAGTGACACTTTACCGTCTACTTCGGTTGTTATTTTAGTCATTTTACACCTACCCTTCAAACTCAGGAAGATTGTCATAATCTTCTTTTTGCATTAGATACGTCTTAATCTTACAACCTTCTAACAGTTCATTAACATCCTGATACAAAACATCGTTTAAGCACTCTAATTCTAACAGTTCAAATTCTTTGTTGTTTTCTTTATCCCAATTAATTTCTGTTAATTCTTCAATTACACTTTCAACGGCGTTTGCGTTTGCATCGTAAACAGTTGTTTCAACATCAATTAAAAAATGATTAAAGTTATCGTAAGTTATATTTGAATAGTTATTATCAAACTCCCAAACCCTAATAACATCTTTTGTAGCTTCGTAAGTTTTCCAGAAATCATTGCAATTTTTCACGCAATAACTTCCGTCTGTGTCTTTAATGATAAAATCTCCAGTACTGATAGTTATTACAGTGTTTATAGTTTTTACATTCGGATAATTTAAAGAGTTATCAAAATTACCTTGTAAAAATTTTTCGCATTCCTTATAGTTTTTTCCGTAAAATTGTACCGCTTCAATAACCACTGGTCTTTTTTTAAAATATGCCATCACTCAACCTCCAAAATCTCAACAACAACCCTTGGATTGTCTTTATCAACATAAAACTTATCTTCAAAACCAACGACGTTTTTCCATCCATCATTGGGTATTACACCAGCTTTAACAAGTCCATCAAGAATAAACTTCTTGGCAAAAGCAACGTTGTCTAAATCGCGTTTTCGGTTCTTCTCGTACCATCTAAACGTCAACTGAACCTTGGTAAACTTTTGCTTTACCTGAGTAGCCAACCACTGTACGCGTTCGGTTTCATCTTGTTTCATTTTGTTACCAATATGCCTATTTCGGTTCATTGCAGCAATGTATTCGTTTAAGCTTGGGAATGTTCCTGGTATTTCTAAAACAACCATTGTTTGAGACTTCTCAAATCTTTTATATTCTTTTTCAGAAACGTACATATCTCCGCCTTCTTCAAGACATATATGACATGGACTCATGCAATAATCGATAGTGTAATCTTCTTTTTCAGCTAAGTAATGATTAAAAATACATGTTCGGCATCTACCCACACTATCCACAGTTTTATTCACAGGCTTTCACCTCGTTTCTTTCACAATGATTACATTCATATTCAGATACAGTTTCGCAAATGTGACATTTGTTATAAAGTCCACAATTTTTATTGCATTTTTTTTCGTTATATTCAGAATACAAATTGTAACACTTTTCCAAAACCCCAAAATAACATTTAAGCATCCCTACACCACCTTTTCAACCGAAACAACATCCATAGACTTAATATACTTATCACCAACAGAAATCCAATTAGCCGTTAAAATCAAGAAACCTTCAACAAACTGAACGCTTTCGCCTTGCTTATAGCCTATGCGTACCTTATCTCTGTTAATAAAATCTTCGCCGTTGTGTTCAAGCGTATATACTGCGTTAATAATTGCCATTAGATCACCTCACATAATTCAATCGGAACAAGTCTACTACCACCCATTCTAAAAAATACTTGGTAGCAATCGACGTAATCGCAACCGCTAACTCTTATATTTTCATAATCTTCATCTTCCCAATGTCTAGAACATAATTCGTAATATCTAGACTTATAAACAAATTTTTTAGCAACTACAATGCCTTCAAAATCACATTTTTCTACTTTTCTTACTTCTTGCGACATATCTTCTTCGATTCGTATTCCGCCCATAAATTTAAAATGTTCTGTCGGTTCTTCTCTGTAAGCTGATTCAACATGTTGTGTTTTTACCTTGTAAAGATACCCGCTACATTTAACTTTTGTTCCTAATTTCATCTACTCACCATACCTTCCCAAAATCTCAACCAACTTCTCGTTAGTGTTCTTAACCATATCAAGCAAAGGTTCAAGATGCTGGGTCCTAAGTTCCCAAATCTCAACAGACGTAAAATCGATTGTTTCCGTGTTTCTGTTTACGTCCCTAGTTAACTCTGTAAGCTCTTTTTGCTGATTGGTCACATAATTAGTCAAAGACTCAATGTTTTCCTGTTGTGCGTTAAATTTGAGCGTTAAATTAATATTCCATGCACCTAGTATGATTGTAAAAATCAATAACGCTGTCAAACCAGTAATTAATCGATCGTTTAAAATCTTAAAACATTTATCGTTCATTTTGCACCTCGATTTTATAAATTTCCATAGCTTGGCTAGTATTTACGCCTACAGTATCTAATCCTAAATGCATTTTCCAATTAAAATAATGGTTGCCTTTTACTCTGCAAATGATTTCGTCCCAAGACTTTTTATTTTCGTAAACATAATAATGCATTAATTTAGTGCATCCGCCTTGGTCTTGGTGATGCTTGACATAAAAATCAGTCCATTGAACTAATATTTGATCGTTCTTTTTCAATTCTAAAAATCGTTCGGGCGTTTCTAGTTTTGTAATTTTCATACTACACCTCTTTCTCTAAGCTTTCTAAGTAACGTTCGTATGCTTCTTCGCAAAATCTACCTTCGCACATTACAGGACTGCCTCCGTAGCAAGCTATTGGTGGACCTTCCCACGGACAAAACTCTTTTAAATCTTCGCATTCCATTTCTTCAAACTTTTTCATGTTACACCTCTCTCTACTCAATCATCTTCACATCAACACTAGAAATCAAAGTTTTCACAGACTCAGGTAATGCCTGCTGTTCCTTTTCTCTTACCAACTCAGTTTTATAACTTCTCATGAAGTTTGAAGCTACAACGGTTTCAATGCTTGATTTCTCACTTCGCGCCCATTCTCTTAGTTGCCCTGGGTCGTGGACTACGTTTTGAATAACCTTCGGCAACTTTTCAAACTCTTCCTTGGCATGGTAACTAGAGTTTGTAATAGCCTTGTTAACCAATGACCATGCTGCCTGTTCATTCAAAGGTTCTTGACCGCCGTTTAAAATATACTGACACTTCTCAATAACTTCAGCTATGCTTGGTGGCCATTTGCTATTTGAAATAATAATCTTGATCGATGAAGCAACAACGTCATATTCGTAGTCAGACAACATAAGGTTCCATGTTTCGACCATTTGTCTAAGTTCGTCGCTAGTAACCTTGTTCGCCCAATTCGGGTATGATGATTTGATCACTGACAAGATTTTGACCGTTTCTCTTTTATTCATATTCCTTCCTTTCTTCTTCTGCATAAATTTCTTGTAGAGTGTCCATAAAACCGTTAGATTGTTGAACCTTGTTACCGTCTTTTAGTTCAAATACACCTTGCCACCCATTCACTATTGACTGATCGAGTACAGCTATTTGATAATTAATATCCGCGCTAAGAGAATTTAACTTTTTCAATAATCTCGTTAAAGCAACTTTTGTTAAAGGCTTTTTGATATCCTTACGCATAATCGAAAAATCAATCATAGCTTTTTCTAAATCAGGAAGAAGATTAAGAGATTTAATATCCTCGGCAATCTTGGATTGCTTAGTTCTTTTCTCTACTTTCCCTTTACTTTCTTTTTCCTCTTCTTTACTTTGTGTACCAGTGTTAGCTTTTTTTGAATTAATGTCTACATTTACTTGATTAATGTTAACATTAACGCTAGATTTATACTTTTCGACTGGATCAATAAGTAAATATTCTTCAATAAATTCAACTTCTTTTCTTCGTTCGGTAGCTGAGCAATAGTTTTCTTGTATGCGTTTCGATGTCAATACATCATAACTTTCGTATGCGGTTTTATTAAACAATCCTTTGTTCAAACAATCGTTTAATATTTCATCAAATTGATTAATTTCTATATTGCAATCATCAGAAAACAATATCTTAAAATCTTCGTCAATTTCTAAAAAGTAACCGCGCTCTCGGTAAATTTCTTCAAGAAGTCTTAAATACACAGCATACCCAACAAGTCCATATTTAGCCTTGATTATTTTAAGTTTTATATCTTGCATCATGTCTACGTCATGACTAAAATAATCAATGCCAACCTTTGCTTGTCTTGCCACTATGTCACCTTCTCTGTCAATCCTAAAAACTCAACGACATCATCAGGATCGATTACCTGATATTCCTTTTTTCCAATAACTCTAACCTTCTCTGTTTTAAGACCTTTTCTAATCCATTCATACACCGCCGAACGAGTAACGTTAAATTTCTTCGCCGTTTCAATAACTGTCAATTTCATCGTTTCACCACCTTTCTACAACATTATACAATACATGATTGTACATTGCAATACATTTAATAAAATTAAATAAAAAAATCACCCCTTTCGAGGTGACAAAATGTTAGTGTGGTACATCCTTGTTACGTTGTTGTTACTAAATGTTTATGCTTACACCTGGGGATGCAGCAATCGTTTGCTTTCCTGTTGCTCTTACAACTTCATCAATCATGCTTTGTTCATGACTATTACCGTCAGATAAATGAAGAAGCATAATTTTTTTAGTGTTGGTAAGTTTGCAACTGTTTAAAAACTTAATAACGTTATTTAGTCCAAAATGGCTTTTTAACGTCCTTTTGTACCTCGAAGGGTCAATATTACCCTTGTCAATGTTTCTTTGCAACACATCATCATTATAGTTACACTCAACCATAATTAAATCAATGTCATTAAATACATACTTGCTATAATAACTATCAGTTATGAATAACACTTGTTTACCACTTGGCGTATGGTAAATCAAAAAGCCTAAAGGCTCTGATACATCGTGTTCTGTGTCAAATGCGTATACCTGAAACTCTGTTCCGACTTTAAAGGTATCATGCGATTTAACAATGTTTGCGTTGTCTAATTTAGAAATGCCATCAAGTGTACCTTGCGACATATACAAAGGTATTCCATACTGGTTCGATGCTTTTTCGGCGCAACGCTTATGATCGTTATGTTCATGGGAGACAAGACAACCGACGGCATTTAAACCGCCGATAGCCTTGATAAAGGTGTCAATTTTAACACCACACTCAATAATTAAACTCTCATTGTCACCAGTAACCACGTACATATTACCTTTGGATCCCGAAGCGATTACCTTGACTTCCATTTACTTAAATACATCGGGCATATCTTCGGCATCTTCCAAAGGTATATCCATAGTAGCCTGCACTGGTTCTGTTACAACTTCGGCTTCCACAACATCGGCTTGTCTGCTAAAGTTTGGTTGAGCTTGCTGCTGGTTGGCGTTGGTTTCGACTTCTTTTTTTACTTCAGAAACAGCATCGTCAACAACTTCTAAGTTTTCATCAGTGTCAATTTCTTCAGAAGTATACATGCCGTTTAAGTCAGACGGAAAAGCTTCGCGCATAGCCTGAACAATCGCTACTTTTCTAATCATTGTCGTTGGTTTCTGCAACCATGTGCTTTTACCAGTTGTATATTCATCAAACGGAACTTGTGATATTGTTGGGTACTTTCTATCAGATCGATAAACCTTGGCCCATGCACCTAATAACACATCATCTTTTAACTTAAAATTGCCTTCGGTATGAATAACTTCGTTATTTCTTAAAACAATTAAACCAGCTTCAAAGCCTTCGTAACACTTGTTTGTTTCGGCACGTCTCATAAACGCGCCTTTTCCAACAATAATGTTTGCATCTTGACCAAACTTAACAACATAAGCTTCGTTTAAAAACGGATTCAAACGCTGAGTTTTGCAAAGCATCATAAACATTGTGATTTCTTGATCCGTTAAATCCTTGTTACCTCTCTTCAAATACTTTGTGACAATAGCAGGGCTTAACTTAATTTCTTCGCCGTTAACCGAGTACGTCATACTTCTTTTTTCTTGCTCCATTACCTGATTACTCATTCTTATACCTCTTTCTCTGCACCTAACTTAGCACCCTCAACCATCTTTAACCTAATGGTTTGAAGTTCATTATCCTTTAACAACATACCAGTTTCCACAGACTCAGCGAAGTCCATAAATACAGGAAGTTGTAACTGGTTATACTTACTTAACACGTTTAATACCTCTAATTGAGCGTTAACCTTCGATTCGTGGTTAATAGAGTTAAACTCAACACCATCAACAGTAATTACACAACACGGCTCTGTTCCACCGTTAATTAACTCGTTGATTAACTTAAAGTTACAGAATTTAAAATATTTAGATTGCTTGTTGTCAACGTAGTTCATTTTGTACTTAACAAACTCGTCACAACGGAATAACACGTTTTTAATCTCAGCAAGTTTCTTGCCTTTTTCTTCGTGTTCTTCTTTGAAATCATCGATTGTTTTCTGAACTTCGGTATAATGATGAAGTTCTTTAACAAGATCCTCAATTTCTTTAGAAACTTCGCCCAACTTAACTTTAAGATCGCTTAACTGCTGCTTTGAAACCTCAAATTTATCTTCGGTATCTTTTGATAGTTCTTTAGTTAACTTAGTGCGAAGGTCCAATAACTCAGCGTTCTTGCTTTTCCACTCCGCATTGTCGCTGTACACTGGTTGAGGTGGTTCGCCTGGCGTTGTAGAAGATATCAATTCTTGCAACTTTTCTTTTTCAATTGATAACGATGATCTGTGCTCTAATACAAGATTCTGAAGCTTTTTAATTTCATTATTGTTAGCTTCAATAACTTTTTCTAACTCAGAAACTTCTTTTTTGATGTCGGCGCCTTGATTTTCAAATCTTTTTAACTTTTCAACTTTGCAAGAATTGAAATCATTAGCTAACTTATCAACTTGATCCGCTGGTAAACCTTGGCCACAAGTCGGACAAGTTGCAGCATGTCGGTCAAATTCTGATTTATTAGCTTCCTTCCATCTATTAGCTAATTCGTCTCTTTCTACGCTGCAAGTGTTAATTCTATTTTGGTTGAACTTAATAGAATTTTCAAAGCTACGAATAGACTCTTCGTTAACGTTAACGTCGCTTTGTAAACCTCTAATAACTCGCTCCTGGTCATTAATCTTAGATACATGAGAAGATGCAAGATCCTTAATGCGCTGACATTCGCTTCGGTAGTCTGCGTTAATTTGCGACTCGTAAGCCGACATTTCACTTTCAACATTGCGAATGTTTCTCTTGATGTTGTCAACTGCTTCGTTAACGTCACCTTTTGCAATTTGCTTAGTAAGTTCTGTAATCTCAGTTTCGATTGTTGATTTCGATGCTCTTAACTTGTCGATGTCCGCTTGTGTTGCTGGTGTTTCGCTCAATGATTCTTTAGCAGCTGTAATCTTCAAAGGAATGTCTTTAACTGCTTTTGATAGGTTGGTAAATTCTTGTTGTTTAACCTTGCGGAAATTGTCAAAACCCTTTTCGCTAAACGCTTCTAGCAAATCGTCAAAACCACCACTTACAGCCATATCAGCATCACTAGGAATACCAATAACACCAGCAATAATACTATATTGTTCATCCCATTTGAGGTTAGTAAAAGCGCCTGTACTTGAAAGAAGCTTCATAGTGTCGTTGTCAACCTCGAATAA
>Ga0193951_1000165_pt1 | contig 29971 bp, 28 predicted proteins | sample BB_2_MG_FD_140370 | JGI IMG/M metagenome (GOLD analysis project Ga0193951, IMG submission 140370) | Microbial mat bacterial communities from the Broadkill River, Lewes, Delaware, United States - BB_2_MG | ecosystem: Environmental > Aquatic > Freshwater > River > Microbial mats | place: USA...
CTTGACAAATGTTGAGTTTATTATTGCTCCTCAAGGATCAGACTCTTGGTGGTTACGCGATTGGGGTCCTTTTGCTGTATTCAGTCCTAAAGGTGAGATGCATCTTGCCGATGGTGAATATGAGTGGGCAACTCCAGTATCTGGACCAGCATGCGATGCTCCTCTTGAGTTTATTAATGATGTAAAGATTAACCCAGAAACAGGTAAAGAAGAATTTGTACTTACATTAGAGGAAGATAATGCTCCAGATAGTATAGGAAAGCATATTAACGCTCCTATGATTAAACTTCCTTATACTTTTACAGGGGGAAACGTTTTTACTGATGGTAGAGGAAATGCTATTTCTACATGTATTATTCTTAACGAGTGTAAGCATATTGGTGTTAGTGCCGAGCAGTTTTTTGCTGAGAATAAAAAACTTCTTAGTATAAATAACTATACTATTATGTCAAACTTCGAGGAGAGTAGTATTCAACATATTGATTGCTATTTGAAGATGCTTGACGAAGAACGTCTTTTTGTTATGGAGCCTCCTGTAGATCATAAAGACTATGCAGAATATAAGCGTATTGTAAAAGAGGAGTTGTCGAAGATGACTAACTGTTATGGCCGCCCTTATGAAATTCTTACTCTTAACACATATCGCTATGATGGCGAAAGATTGGCTGCTTATTCAAACTCGTTGATAAACGGTAAAACAATTTATATGCCTATGTTTCGTATTCCTGGTGATTCAATTGCTCTTAGACAATGGGAAGAGGCAATGCCTGGTTATACTGTAAAAGGTTTTATTTACGATGTTGATGCCGAACCAATTCTTGATCCAAGAGCAAGAGCTCATCGTCCATACGGACATGGTTGGAATGATGGTGATGCACTTCACTGTCGTACTCGTGCAATGTGGGATAGAGAAATGCTTTATCTTTCTGTTAATCGTTTGAATAAAGAAATTGCAAAAGGCGATAATCGTAAAATTGAGGTTAATATTATTGACTACAGTAATAAGGGATTAGTTGCAGATCAGCTATTTGTTAATTATCGTACAAAAGGTGCTTCTGAGTGGATTAAATTACCACTTATGCAAAGTGAAAATGATTTTTACTTTTATGCCGAATTACCTGAATTAGCAGCTGGCTTATCGTTTGAGTATTATGTGTCGGCAACAAGTGCTTCTGGTAAAACAGAAACCATGCCACGTACTGCTCCTTATGGTTTGTATTCGTTCAATACAGTAGAATAATAAATTATAATATAATATATAAACAGCCTTGGGTTTTCCCAAGGCTGTTTTTGTTATTGTAATTATTAGTTTATTTGATTTCTGTTTTTAACAGCATATTTTTATGTGCTGTCTGTTTGTAGAAGCTCTTTTTTTTGAAAAACGTAAATAATTAAACTCTTTATTTAACGAAATCCATTCTTTAAGCTTTTTATGATTAATGTTTAAAGTGCCGTTATTTTCCAGATTGCCAATGTCAGAACTATCGTCGTCAATAGTTGCAGGGTATTTCTGAATTTTTCCGTTTGCTCTAATAGTATAATTATTTGTTTTGCAATAGTGGTAACTTTCTTTTCTTGAAGTGAAGTTATGTTTTAAGCCTCCGTTTTTCAATAATTTTATAAGTTGTAGTCGTTCTTTATTTCTAGGGAGATTAATTTTTTCCATGTCGAAAAATGGATGGAAATGAAATGTAAATCTATTATCATTTTTAAATGGGGTGGTGTTGTTTTTTATGAACGATAAAACAGAATTGTAATTAGCACTTGCAATGTTAAATAGAATATTGCAATTAAAATGATTATCTGAATTAGACATCATAATAATATTTGAATAAATTTTCTCAAAGGTGTTTTGGTAGTTTACTGTTTGTCGTAATTCATCGTGTATCTGTTTTTCACCATCAAGTGTTATTTGGAACGATGTAATTTTGCTTTTAATTAGTTCGTTAAATATTTCTTCGTCAAGTAAAAAACCATTAGTAGCTATATTTGCAGTGTATTTTACATTATGCTTGATGCATGTTTCCGCTGCCCAGTTTGATATTTCATAAATGGCATCTTTATTTAATAAAGGTTCTCCTCCTAAAAAAGATATGTTTAAAATTTTGAGGTCGTTAATTTTATTTAGTATTAAATTTTTAACTCCATCAATTAAATCAGAAGGCATATTTCCAAATTTAAAATTCTCATAGCAATATAAGCATCTGAAATTACACTGTTCTGTAATGAATAGTGATAGATCGAGTTTTTTATTACCGAATGAAGAGAACCATTGTAAATATTTGTCCATTATTGTTTTCAAAATATTATATAATATTTAGTTATTCAGTTTGTACAGTGTTATATAGTATTTGTTTTTTATGCCTTTTTTGATTGATGTATTGTGTTATTATTATGGTTGTATTGTATCTGAGTGTTTTTTAACTGTTGCACTTTATTAAAAGCTACCTTCGACTAATAGTCTAGGTAGCTTTTTTAAAATAAAAATAAGATGTTAAGGGTGAATTGTATCTAGTTTTTTTATTATCACGTAAAAAAAGGTTCCGTAATTTCAAGAATTTACTTGCATCAAAAAATTACGGAACAGTGGTTTGTTTGTTTACTTGCTCAACAGCTCTTATTATATTATGTGTAATAATTTTAGTTGCTAATTTTCTTCAGCTTCAATTAGATTCGATATATGATTTATAAGGGTGTCAATACATTCCCATATTCTTGATGCAGTAATATAAAAGTCTTTTCCTGTAATAGAAATAGTTATACTAGAGTGGCTTTCGTACCACGATATTTTTATTTTTATACCTTGGTTGTGTAGATTTACGTTCCATGGATTATTACCATCAACCGAAGCACCATTTTCTTTTAATTTATTTAGAATTTGGTCTAATTTTGGCTTTGTAATGTTGCTATAATGATGGTCTTCCCTTTTTAATATCATAACAATAAAATTTAAAATGCTATCTACAATTTGTAATCATAAGTTTTTTTGAACACGACAAACTTATGCAATTACGCTAGAGAGTTAAACAGCATTAATTACCAATTTTACTATTACGTATTTATACGGAATTAGAAAAATTTATTGTTGGGAGTGTATATTTCGTTTGAAATAGCAAAAACAACAAGTCCAGCAGTATTTTTAGCTCCTATTTTATCTAAAATACGTTGTCTATGACTTTCAACAGTTCGCTTGCTAAGATTTAGTTTATCTGCTATTTCTTGATTTGTTAGCTCCGCGCAGATTAGTTGAAGAACCTCTTTTTCTCTATCAGATAAATCTTCTTCAGTATTCAAATACCTTGTTTGAGATTTGTTTTTGATGAATGAAGACATCATCTCATAGTCGTTCTTTGTAAAGAACACTCCAGTTTTTTGAACTTTTTCTATTGCTTCGCTGAGAAGTGCTAATCCAGCATTTTTTGGTAAAAAAGCAGATACACCAAGCTTAATCATATGACCAAACATGGCATGTTTATAGTGTGATGAAAGGATAATAATTTTTAAATCTGGATAATCGGTTTTTAACAGTTGTACTAGCTCAAAACCATCCATTGGCTTCATTTGAATATCTACTAAAGCAATTTCTGGAAAGCTGTTTGGAGAGGTTTCCGATAGCTTACTTAAAAATTCGGTGCCACTTGTTGCTGTTAGTACAACAGATAGGTCTTTGTTGTTTTCTAATAGTAGCGATAAGCCTTCTAAGAATAAAGACTCGTCGTCAACAATTGATATTTTAATAATATTATCCATGCTTTGGCAAAGATATGATAATTCTGCATCCTTTACTAATAGTACTTTTCCATTTGTAGCTGGCGTTCATTGAGCTTGCTCTTAATTCAATATTTCTAACTCCCATACCTTTCTTTATAGCATTAACATCAAAACCTTTGCCGTTGTCGGCTAATATTAATGTAAGCGAGTTAGATGAATCGCGCAAGTAAATGTGCATAGTAGTTGCTTGCGAATGTTTTAATACATTACTTAAAAATTCCTGAATTATTCTGTAAATCTGTACTTCAACAGAAATATTTCGAGGTTGGTATTTGGATGTAATTATTAATCTTATTTTTAGTGATTCTTCGATGTTATTTACTAGCTCTTCAATTGTTTGAATTAATCCAAAACGTTCCAGATTTACGGGGTACAGTGAGTGAGAAATATTTCGTGTAGTCTCGATTAAATCAGGAATTTGTTTTAATATTATCTCTTTTGCTCGCTCGCTATTCCAAGCATTTGGATTATTTAGCCATACAGAAAGGACGTTGAGTTTATTACCAATATCGTCGTGCAATCTAATGGCTATCTGTTCACGCTCTTCTTCTTGAGCCTTAACGCTCTCTTGGAGTAATTTTTTTTGGTGTTGAATTTCAATTAAATGTGCTTTGTTCTTTTCTCTAATAATTCTGTCGGCAAAGTTCCTGTATAGAAGAAAAGTAAACCCTATTATTATTGTTAAAACAATAACCATTACAACTATAAAGATTACGCTTATTTTTATCATTTTAATTTTAAAAATGTGTAAAATGAAACTCCGTAAAGAATTGATGAAAACAGATTATTCATACCCCAAATTATATATGCGTTTATTATCTGCATGGTTATTAATTGATCCATAAAGAGAAAAAGAAACACTGAAATGGTATAGTATAAAAACATACCTCCATATATCATTATAAATTTGTCTTTTGTATCAATTGTTTTAATTGATCTAACTATGTAGTTTCCTGTCAAACAAATAATAATCAGGTGCGAGATTGATTTTCCCACACCCGATGTAACATTTTGATTGTTTGTCCATAACCAAACAGCTTCGAAAAAGACAGATAAAGAGATTATTGTAGTTACAATGTATAGTTTGCGTGGTAGTTTTAAGCCTATTATAAACATTGTTGAGAGTATTAAAAATTCGCCTCCAACATAGTAAGGATAAAGAAATAAATTATCAATTTTTAACCTCATTAATGTTATTGATATTACTTCAATAACAAAAATAAATATCAGATAATATAAATACCATTTTTGTTCTATTTTAAGCAAGCTATATTTATTCCATCCAAATAGTAAAGCTATTATTAATAGACAAAAGGATAAAATAGTAACACCGTTGTAAAACAATAATCCTATATTCTCCATCTACTATTATTTAAATAGATTGAATTCATCAATATCACCACCAAAAGGAGGTCGTGGTGATGAAAAATTATCGATATTTCCTGTTTCTGGATCTTTTTCACTTGTACGTAATAACTCTACTTCATTAAACGCTTCTTTTTCACTTGCACGTAATGATTCTACTTCATTGAACGCTTCTTTTTTGCTAGTACGTGTTAGATTCTCTTCTTTAATTTTAGAAGTGTGCGAAACATAAATAAGAACAGGTATAAGTCTGTTGTGTATTTCATTCTGTTTTAATCCAAAAAGACAAACTACCTCGTCAACATTATTTTTATTCTTTACAAGATCAACCATTGGTACTACAAAAGCTTTAAATATTCGTTGTCCGTTAAATTCAATGCATTCATTGTAGAACCAATCTAGACAGTTGTTTTTCCAAGATATAATCTCTTCAACTGATTTATGTTGGTCGATAGTTGGTGCATTAGTAAACGGTAATTTAACATTGTGTTGATGGTCTGTAATATCTAAATCTTTTGACAATGTAATTTTTTTAACTGTTGTAACAACTTCTCGTTCAATTAATTTTAAATCTTTCGATAGAGGAGCAATGGTTGATGTTAGATATTCTGGTAAATCAATTTCTGATCCAGATCTGTCAATAGGAACAATAATTGAAATTAATTTTTTACCATAAACCCCTATATAGGTGTGAAAGAAACTGTTTTTGTTGTTCTCTCTTACCCAGTTGCATTGTTTTTTATCAAAAGTAAAAACAGAGGTAGGTGTAATTAATTCCTTAATTTCTGAATAGTGCTCTCTTGCATTATTCCACTCGGCGATTGCTCTAAGGCAAAGTTCTTTTTTAAGCATTGTTTAAATTTTAAAGGATTGTAAATTATTTTAATATAAAATAAATAATAGCGTAACAGTATTGTAAGAGTTATAAATAACTATTCACGTTTAATTTATTTTACTGTTTCAAAGATATAAAAATAGGACTCTATTGAATAATATTAGTAGTAAAATGTGCATTATGTTAAAATGTTGTGAAAAAATGTGCTGTTGTAACTGTTTGTTATTTGTGTTTTTTTATGCCTGTAAGAATATCTTCTATATGGTTATTTATGGTTGATAAATAAACTTTATTGCCGTTATTTTTAATAATAAGCAGGTAAGGTTTATTCTCAGAGTTTAATAAAAGCTTAATTGTCTCATTACTTTGAGTTAAGTAATATCCTTTGTTTACTGATCCTAATGAAAATCCATCTGATCGGAGTTTGATTTTGGGAATTGATTCAATAATCATTATTGTATCAATTTCTGAAAAGGAAATTTCTTCACCGTACATGCCAGAAATAACTACTCTGTTATTTTTTATAGTTATTTGGTTTTCTTTATAACCATTAAATAATGTGCCAATAAAAAAAGCAAGTGCAATAAATGTAATTGCTATTATAATTTTTGCTTCAACAACATTTAGTCCCTTTGCAAGCTTGTTGCTTTTGTAGGCAAAATATATGTATGCTAGTAATATATACACAACAAGAAATACACCAGTAACTTCTTCTCCAAAAGTATACTTTAGTGTAAAGGATAAAACAAAAAGAGAAATACCTAAAAACTTATGAAACTTTTTAAAGAAAGGCAGAGTAAGGTTAATGTATTGTTCTTTCTTTTCTGGGTTATTATCGTAAATATTCACCCAATCGTCGGCGTTTTTTTTGTTAATAAAAGAGCCTATTCCGAGAAAGAGAATACTAATAAATATAATTATGTAAATCATTCTTTTGTGAGGTATTGATCTATAATTAATTTAAGTTTATTAGTGTCATCTGTTGAAATTCCATTTAAATCGATAATAATATCGTTTCCAAAGATTACTAATATTGTAAGTTTGTTATTTATCATTTGGTATGTTTTGATATTATAGAATTGCACCGATTTGCTAAAGATAGATTTTACTCTAATGTTAATTTTTACTTTGTTCCATTGTACACTGTTTTTATGCCAATATATTCTTGAGTGGTAAACAGACAAATATAAAAATCCCAAAGCCCAACCATAATTGCTATATGTTTTATTGAGGTGAAATTCAAAAGGGTTTATTAGACCAATAAGAATTAATATTAAGGCTGATATAATTAATAATATTGACGCCAATGATTTTTTCTTTGTTAAATCGAAGAAGTGAATTCTTTGTGTTTTCATAGAGTTTATAATAATTATATAGCTTTTTCTAAAAGCTTATCAAATCGGCTATCCATGCATATGCTAACGTCGGTAGTGATAAATTTACCATTGTAAAACAGACTGAATATTGTTGCTGGGGTAGGCGATAATTGAGCTTCTTTTGCCGAGGTTAGTTTAATAATTTTAAGAGGTATGTTTCGTTTTTGCGCTGTTTGTATTAATGATGTTTGAACGTGATATTCGGAAAATGGACATCGGTTAGAGTAGTATACAACCAACCCTTTATTATCTGGACAGAGCCCACTTTTAACCGATTCGTTAAAAGAAGGAATTGCCGATTCAGTGTTAATTTTTTTTACTAACAGGCAAAAGCCAGATGATAACTTTTCGACAACTTCGAAACCTTGTTTTATGAGCCATTTTGTGTCGCTCATAAAATGGAATTTTTTTATTCCTGCAATAGTAACAAGCCCATTTTTACCTTGCTCAATAGCATCGTTAATGGCCATCTGTAAAAGAGCTTTTCCATAACCTTTTCCTTTGTATTGACCCGAAACCCAAAAACAATTAACCAATAAATAGTTTTTAGCATCTATTGGTGCCCATCCATTTTCGGCAGGTCCATATTCTATAAAAACTTTGGCTCTGGCATTTATTCTTCTAAAAATGTATCCATTGTCGAATTCATTTATTAGCCAATTCTTTTTTTGCTGATAGCTATCTGAACATTTTTTGTCCGAAAAAGCACAACAAATATGCTCGTCTGCAATGTTATTTTTATTTAGCGTGATAATTTTTTCCATGATTTGCTTTTAGGTTGTTTATTTTGCAATCAGAAAGTTAAGGTCTTTACATGTCATGCTGGGTATAAATTCGGTAATATTATAGTCTGCAATTTCGTTTTTATTAAACGGATCGGCTTTTAATACTTCTTCTAAAGTGTTTAGGTTGTTAATATTTGATAGTATTATTCCGCCAGTGCGTGGTACCTTGCGTCCCGAAGCTAAAAAGTTCCCAAGAGAGTATTGTTCTTTTAAATATTCAACATGGTCATTTAAGTATTTGTCTACAGTTTCGGTATCAACTTTGTATGTTAATGATATTATATACATTATTTATGGATTAGTTTTTTTTTAGATTGATAAAATTAGATAAAAATGTTTGTATGTTATAACGTATCTGTAAATGTTTAAAATGTTTTTTTAAACTGTTTGAATGTAGACTTAGTCATTGTAAAAAGGTTTATGAGTAGTATGTTCCTTTTTTTTGTTTTTAATTTTAGGAGCAGTCTAAAAGTTTCCAGCTTTAATATTATCATTTGGTTTGCTTCAATTTGGTTTCTGATTTTGTTCTCGCCAATTGGTTTATGGCAAATCTGCTTATGTTTTTAAGGTTTTCAACTTTAGGAGTAGTCTAAAAGTTTCCAGATTTGATATTTCCATTTGGTTTGCTTCAATCTGGTTTCTGATTTTGTTCTCGCCAATTGGTTCATGTCAAATCTGCTTATGTTTTTAAGGTTTTCAACTTTAGGAGTAGTCTAGAAGTTTGCAGATTTGATATTTCCATTTGGTTTGCTTCAATCTGGTTTCTGATTTTATTCTCGCCAATTGGTTCATGTCAAATCTGCTTATGTTTTTAAGGTTTTCAACTTTAGGAGTAGTCTAAAAGTTTCCAGATTTAATATTTCCATTTGGTTTGCTTCAATTTGGTTTCTGATTTTGTTCTCGCCAATTGGTTCATGTCAAATCTGTTTATGTTTTTAAGGTTTTCAACTTTAGGAGTAGTCTAGAAGTTTCCAGATTTTATATTTCCATTTGGTTTGCTTCAATTTGGTTTCTGATTTTGTTCTCGCCAATTGGTTTATGTCAAATCTGTTTATGTTTTTGCTTCTCAATTTTAGGAGAGATTATCTAGTTTCTTGATTTTTTTGAAGTAAAATAAGATTTATAACTTTTGAAGTTTTTTTAAGAATTAAAAAGAAAGTAAACTTTCTTAAATGTACGATTGATAAGGTTTGAGAATAATTACTTTAGTGATATTAAGGTTGTTGATCAGGAAAAATGTTCTGAATATTTGTAATTTGTTATTATTAATAATATTTTCAAACGTCTTTTTTCCTATAATAAGACATCTAAAGAAAATATATTATTAACTCTAAAAATTATTAGCATGAGGAAAATTCCATTTAGCCTATTCAATGTAGATGGATATTTTACATTGGTAGATCAGTGTATTGAAGTTTTAAACAAATTCGCTTTAGAGGATGCCGATTTTAAGGCATTGGTATTAAAATTAAATGAGTTGTTTAAGCTTCTAACATCAGTAATGTTAAAAGCATCGACTTCTGTTCATACTCAAAAAATATTTGAATTAGATATTAAATTTAATAAAGCTTTTAGTGGTTTTAGGAACTATGTTAAGGCTTGTGGTACTGACGATGTTATGTCTGAAGCTGCCGAATTGTTGATTGCAATGATTAAAAAGCACGGATGGCGACTAGAAAAACTTAGTTATACGGTACAGAATTCGCGTGCCGAGAATCTTATTCATGAGGCTACAACATCGGCTGCTATTAAGCAGGCAATAATTGATACTAATTCAACTATTTGGTTTGAAAGAGTAGTTTCTTCGCTTAATAATTTACGAGAAGGTATTCAGCAGCGTAGTGTTTTTGTGGCTAATTTACCTAAGATTAATACTGTGGATGTTAGTAAAGATATTAATCCTGTATTAGATAGTGTTATTTCGTATATTAAGTTAAAGACAATGGTAAGTACCGATGTCGTTTGGTCAGATATGTTGAAACAATTAGAGGTTGTTATTGATAAAAATATAACTGTTGCTCGTTTATCGGGTTCGCGAAAAGGGATAACTCAGTCTGATGAACAGTTGACATTGAATTAATAAGTGACGTTTTTCATTTTTTTTAGTTTTTATTTTTGCGGTGGTGTGGCTATGGCTGCACCTTTTTTTATTAGTAATGTTTTAGATTAACTTATCTATGTTGTCATAAATATAATTTGTGAAATTATAAGGCATAATAATTGAAGATTAAAATTTTATAATTAAAAAAAATAGCCCTCAATATTTTTAGTTATTGAGGGCTTGTCTTTGTATTTATTGAAAAATTATAATCGTCTTATACCGCCACCAAAGCCGCCAATGCCTTTGCCTTTTGGTCCATTATTTTTATTTGTGTCTTTATTGTTTTTGCTGTTTTTCTTATTGTTTTTATTACTATTCTCTTTATTAGTGTTGAACAGCTCCAACGCACGATATTTTTTAGATGTAATTAAAGAGTCAGTTGAGGCTACTCTAAAAACATCTTTACCGTTTAATGGGCGAATATTTTTTAACCAAATAAAGTTATCGAATCGAGTCTGTTCTTCTGTTGCTTTGTCAATAGGTGTAAGAACAGATTTTGGTTTGTCTAAGTAAGTAATTTTACTAACATCTTTATCTTTAAAATAGATGTTAATATTAGTACTTGTAGAGTTGTTTACACCAATATATTCGTCTTTATCTTTATTAAAATATAGTGTATGACCATCTTTACGAATAAAAGCTTTTTGAAGTTCGTTGTTATGAATATAAACAGTCATGTCTCTACCTCTAATCTGATTGTAATAATCTAAGCTATCGTGATTAATAATAAGAGCCGAGTTTTCAAATTCAATTCGTTCTATTTTTTTATTAACAATAAATGCTTGAATATAAGCAGCTGTCATTTGACTTTTTCCCGACCATAGAATAGGTTTAGTGTGCATTTGAATAACAGAGTCTTTTGACGAATAAAAAAGTGAGTCGCAAACACCCTGTATGTTTGACTTGTAAATACGCACACCATGATAAAGTTTAATTTCGCGAATTGTTGTGTCTTGTTTCTGTTTTGGAGTATCCGATTTATCGAAAACGTTAACAGCTACAAACGACGAGTCAGCCTTTTGATAAAGCGAAAGAGAATCTTTTTTTGGTTGTGGTTGTACAGACGCAATTGCAATTGTGTCTTTAGGACGTGGATATGTTCTTGTATAAAGAGTATCCGAATGAACAAAAAGAGAATCGTTTTTATCATCCAGTTGAATTAGAAGAGCTTTTTTTGTTACAAAATACTCTTCTGGCAAATTGTTATAATTAGCCAAATCGCCTTTAATAATAATGTTATTTACCGAGTCGGTTATAGTAACATTACTGTTTGCATGTCCAAGTTTGTTAAATCTGTCGAAATAAATAGAGTCGGCAGTGATTGTATTATCTTTATTCTGAACAAGAGCATTTTGAATAAGTTCGCCTTTTCTATTTTTTGTGTCGTACCAACCATTTTCGCAATAACTATATTTGTCTTTACTGTATATACGAGTAGGTCCAACAAATAACGAAGTCTCGGTGTCGGTAAAATAGCGCAAAGTATCGGTATACATAGTATACTCATTATTATAAAGAATAACACTATCCTTAAAATTAAACTCTTTTTGTTTAGAGAAATAAATACCAATAATACTTTTAAGAGTATTGTCTGTATTTACAATAACTCCTTTGTTAAAGTATTTTGCAACTCCAGTTTGGGTGTTATAATCTAAAAAGCGTGTTGTAAGAACAGTTTCTTTATCAACCATTTTTACCTTACCACGTACTTTAGCCCAATTGTTAATAGCATTATATCTGAGCGAATCGCCATAAAGGTGAAGAGTGTCTCCTTGGTCGATATGTATATGACCATAAGCTCTAAACTTCGATCCGTCTTGAGTAAGATGGGCACTATCGCAATACATTAAAGCTTCGTTGTGCTCTAAAATAACGTCGTTCATTAGTCTGATAGTACCAGGTCCTAGTGATGTGCCAGTAGTAGTGTACCCCGACTGTAACATTTTAATTAGTTTGCGCTTAGGAGCTTTCTCTGTAGTAAACGAAACTAATGTAATAAAAGCAACGAGCACAAAACCCGTGATTAAGATTTTGTGCCCGATAATATTCGATAAGTTTTTTTTAACCATTATTAATTATTTAAACCATCCATCATAATCAAAATCGCACTCATTGTATTTAGGGTCGATTTTTATATAGGTTTTTTTCTGTTTTTCAGTAATCCATGATTTTAAAATAGAGTTTTGTTTTTTCTCTTTAGCTAATACTTGAAGTACATCGTAATCATCTTTTAAATTAGCTTTATGCATTGCATATTTAGCTTTTATAGAGATAATTTTATAAACGTCTTTTCCATGTTCGTCTTTTGTAAGAAAAGCATCCGACACTTCGCCAGGCTTAAGTTTGTTAATAACATAAAACTCGTTAGCAGGAAGCTGATCTTTTTCGAATTTTGTTCCGTTAGTATAAGGATTGATAACAGCACCACCCGAAAGGTATGTTTTCTTGTCGTCAGAGAAACGGTATGCAGCCATTTTAAATTCTATAGAATCAGTACGAATAACAGAAGCAATACTATCAAGTTTGTTTTTTGTTTTTTCGATAGCCTCAGGAGCAACTTTTGGTTTCATAAGAATATGGCGAGTGTTAACTCTGTCGTCTTTAGTGTCGATAACTTGAATAATATGGTATCCAAATTCTGTTTCGATGATGTTTGAAACCTGATCTTTCTTAAGACTCCATGCTGCGTTAGCAAAAGGTTTTACAAGTTCGTTTTTTGATCTGAAACCAAGTTCGCCACCACGAGTAGCCGAACCTTGATCTTCTGAATAAATTACTGCAAGAGTAGCAAAACGTTCGCCATCGATAATGCGTTGACGCAATTCAAGAAGTTTTGTCTTAACATCAGCAACTGCTTTTTTTGTCTCTTCTGGATGAAGAGTGATTTGCAGAATTTCGTATTGATCAGATATTGTTGGAAGCGAATCTTTATCAACTTTGCTGTAAAAAGATGTGATATCTCGAGGAGCAATGTCTACGTTAGCAATTAAAGTTTGTTGTGCCTGTTGCGCTAACATTTGTTTTTCGATAGATTCCATAAGGTCATTTTTAATAGTATTCATGTCCTTATTGAAATATCTTTCAACAGCTTCTCTTGATCCAATATTGTTGATGAAGTATGAAATGCGGTTATCTACTTGTGTTTCTACTTGACTAGGAGAAACAGTAATAGAATCAATTTTTGCTTGGTTAATTAAAAGTTTTTGAACCATTATCTCTTCAAGAGCTTTGCAATAAACATCTTTAGATGTAAACTGTCCTTGAGCACGGAATTGCATTACCTGAGCTTCTAATTCAGATAATAATATTTCGTCGCTACCTATTGTTGCGATAACTTTATCGATAATAATTTTTTCGTCTTGAGTAAATGCATTAGCCGAAATAAAAATAAAGGCTATTGCTATAAGGGTATTCTTAAAATTTATCATATGTTTTGTTTTTCTATTCATTAACAATACGGAAACTAGTAATATGTTTATTAAAAGTCATTTTTTTTCAGGTTCGAATATGGTAAATTTATTATGCTTTACCGCATCTTTATATATATTATTTTCCAAATTTTTCAATAATTGAAGTTTGCGTTTTTCTATAATAATGCTTCTAATGTCGTCTTGAACAAAATTTAGAGGTGATAATTCGCCTTTTTTCATAAAGTCTTTAATGTCGACAAAATAAAGAAATGTAGAGTCTGCTTGTTCAATAAACGAGTTTTTGCTTTTTACCGATGCTTTAGTTGGTAAATTACTATTCACTGTGCGTAATGAAACCCAATCTTCGTTAAAGAAGTCGTACTTAGTAGCATATTGCAAACATATTTCGTCCAATTCTTTAATGTCATCTTCTTTCTCCGAGCGGTAGATTTTTTTAATACGGTCGGTTTCTGTAAGATTATTTTTAATTTGAATAAATACACACTTAATTATATCTTCGGAAAGCGAAAAACTAGCTGTGTTTTGGTCATAGTACTCTTTTATCTCTTCTGCATTTACTACAGTATCAATTTTTTGGTTTATATATTTTTGTCTGTATTTATATATTAAAAGTGACGATTTTGTCTCTTCTAATTCTTTTGTTATGTTTTGCTCTTCGGCAGAAAGATTTTTTTCGGCTGTTGCTGTTAGAAGTTGGTTAATAAGCCATTTGTTTATGTATTTTTTTGTGATAATGATACTGTCTTCTTTTGTAGTGTTCTTTGGAACTAAATTAGCTATGTCTTTTTTATAAAGAGTTTTTTCGCCTAGTTTAGCAACTGCTTCATCGGAATTAGTATGTTGGCAAGCAGTAAAAAATAAAACTGTAAAGCCAAATAATACGATTTTAAGTTTATGCATGTTTCTTAGTTTCTGTTATTATAAAATTTGTTTTAGTTTGTTAACTTGTTCCATGTTTAATATAGCAGGATATTTTTGCTGTATTAGATTAGTCCACTTTTTTTCTAATTCATTTTGTATTTCTGCAATAATTTCACCTTTTGCTTCGTCGAAAGATTTTTGTTTGTTTTTCTCTATTTTGTGAAAAACAACAATTGTTTGAGTGTTATTTTCAGAAGAAGTCTTTGATACTCCTTCTTTCCATTCAAATAAATCTAAAGTATTGTTTTTCCCTTTAGGTGTTTCAATATTTTTAAATGAGATTTTTTCGCTATTCTTATTATTATGTTTTTGTACTTTCTCCTCAAATTTCATCTGATGTTTGTAACATAGTTTTCCAAGAGAAACAATTTTACTCTTGCTAAAAGTGTTAGGGAATGTAATTATAGTTGCTTTAGTTGTCTCGTCCCAAGTATACTTTTCTTTATTGTTTTCATAATGTTTTTTTGTTAAAACAGAATCAGTTTGAGCCTTTCCCCAAATTTTCTTTTCCATTATGTTAAACATTAGTATTCCTTCGTAATACTCTTTTAAAAGAAGGTTAATCTCAGGATTATTTTTCAGAATGTTATTTGTTATGATTATTTCTGAAATATTATTTCTGAATAAATCAATCATTGATTGAGTGAATTGAATTGCGTTTTGATTTGGAGAAGGTCTATAGTTTCGTTCTTTAATAAATTCAATAAATTGGTTGTTTGTTATCTTCTTATCGTTGGCTGTGAATAGAGTCTCTTCTTTATCAAATGTATTTAATGATTTGTGTGTGTTAGAATTTATTCTTGCAGCTATCTTGTTAAGGATATTATTGTCTGTAGGAGAGAAATTTTGTTTTATGTTATTTTTTATAAGTCTGTTTTTAAGGTTTTCACCACCAATAATATTAGATAGTTTATTTTCTATATGTTTTTTTTCTTCTTCAAAAGTCCCAGTTTTTTTTATTTCATCAAGTTTAACAATATGCCAACCATATTTTGTTTTGAAAGGTTTACTAAAACTATTAATCTTGGTCATCGAATATACCATATTGTCAAATTCAGGAACAGTTTGACCTTTCGATAAAAAAGGTAATTGACCACCATTTCGGGCTGACGATTTGTCTTCTGAGAATTTATTGGCTAGGTATCCGAAATTTTTGCCTTCTAAAAGTAGGTTGTATAAACTGTCAATAAGAATTTTTGCATGTATACTTTTTTGCTTTGGAGTATTGGCCATGTCAAGCAGCAAAATATGAGAAGCTTTTCTTTGTCCTGCAGAAATTCTAAAATCGTTTACTTTTATTATATGATACCCAAATTGTGTTCTTACTAAATTTGATATCTCTCCCTTTTTTGTCTCAAATGCAGTTTTCTCGAAGGGATAAATCATTTTAAAAACACCAAAATATCCTAGATTCCCTCCATTTCTTTCAACAGAAGGGTCTTGACTATAGTCGTATGCTAATGTTTTGAAAGAAATTCCAGTTTTTGCTTTTTTTAGGATGTCAGAAGCTTTTTTGTAAGCCTCTAAAGTATCGTTAGGAGTTGGGTTTGCCGGTATATTTATTAGTATGTGACTTGCGTTTACCTCTTTGTTTAGTCTGTTGTAAACTGCCTTTACCTCATTTTTAAAAAAAGAGGAATCAACCATTGCATTTGTTAATATTTGAGAGCGATATTTTTGAAATTCATCTGTAAATGTTTTTTCAGTGTCTAGTTTTAATGTTTTTGCATCGGCAACTTTTTGTTTAAACAAAATGTACATTTTTAGATATTCATCTACACTTTGTTTTTCAATGTCTTTGTATTCACTATTTTTGTTATACATTCTAATAAATTCGTCAACAAAAACAGTGTCGTTGTTTATTGTGAATAGGACTTCTGGTTTAGTTTTTTGGGCAAAAAGAGTAATTCCGAGAATGAACAAAAATATGGTTGTATTATACTTCTTCATATTCAATTTAATGTGTTTCGTTGCAAAAAAAAGTAATTATTATTTTAAGGGTGTAAAAGCAAAGTACAAATTAAGAAAAAAACTTTTTTATAAGTTCTTTTATATTCTAAAAGGTTTCGTTAAAAGTGGTTAATTAAGAAAAATTAACCATAGTGAGACATATATGCAAATTTGTATAAGCATATTAACAATATCCATTATTTTTGTTCTCTATTCAATAATTGTTAATGAGTCAATTTTATAAAATACTTAAGAAATATTGGGGCTACGATAGTTTTAGACCTTTGCAACTCGATATTATCGAAAGTGTTGCCTCTGATGTTGATACTTTGGCGTTATTGCCAACAGGTGGGGGGAAATCAATAACATTTCAAGTGCCAGCAATGGCTAAAGATGGATTGTGTTTAGTTATTACTCCGCTTATTGCACTTATGAAAGATCAGGTAGAAAATCTTAAAAAACGTAATATTAAGGCAATGGCAATCTATTCGGGTATGTCTATGTCTGAGATTTCTACGGCTTTTGATAATTGTATTTATGGTGATTATAAGTTTTTGTATCTCTCGCCAGAGAGATTGCAAACGCAGCTTTTTACCGAACGTTTGCAAAATCTGCCAGTTAATCTTGTTGCTATTGATGAGGCTCACTGTATTTCGCAATGGGGATTCGATTTTAGACCCTCTTATCTTCAAATTCATAAAATCCGTGAGATATTGCCTGATGTTCCTTTTTTGGCATTAACTGCTTCTGCTCGTCCCGAAGTTCAAGACGATATTTGTAAATATTTGGAATTGAAGAATGCTAATATTATCAGAAAAAGTTTTTTTCGCGATAATCTAGTTTATGTAGTGCGAGAGACAAATGATAAAATTGGTCAGCTTGTGAAAATTTGTAACAGTGTAAAAGGTACAGGAATTGTTTATGTTAGCACCCGTAGACGCACAAAAGAGATTGCAGAGATGCTTCGTAGTAAACGTATAAGTGCTGATTATTATCACGGAGGATTAACAAACGAGGTGCGCTCGCAGAAGCAAGAGAGCTGGCAAAGGGGATATACTAGAGTAGTTGTTGCAACGAATGCTTTTGGTATGGGAATAGATAAGGCTAATGTTAGATTTGTTATTCATCTCAATCTTCCTGATTCTATGGAAGCTTATTATCAGGAGGCTGGACGAGGAGGTCGAGATGAGAAGAAAGCATATGCGGTATTACTATATAACAAAGCAGATGTGACTAATATTAATAAAAGGGTTGCCGAAATGTTTCCCGAAATAGAGGTTATTAAGCGAGTTTATAGTGCAGTATGTAATTATCTTAATATACCATACGGCAGCGGAAAAGGTATATCGTTTGATTTCAATATTAAAGAGTTTGCCGATAATTTTAAGTTTGAGTTATTAACAGCTTTTCATTCGTTAAAATACTTGCAGAAAGAGGGTTATTTAATTCTTTCTGATGAGATTTCGAATCCCTCTAAGGTGCATTTTTTGATTGCTCGTGATGCATTATATAATTTTCAGATAAAAAATAATAATTTTGATGCTTTTATAAAACTTTTACTCCGAACATACGAGGGTATGTTCTCTGTTTATGTTGGTATAGATGAAAATAAGTTGGCTAAAATAGCTAAAGTTGGTGTTGATGTTATTTATAATTACTTGTCTAGGCTAGATAAGCTTGGTGTAATTCATTATATACCTCCTCGTAAAGGACCTCAAATTGTTTTTAATATTGATCGACTAAAACCTGAGTATCTTTTTATTTCGCAAAGCGATTACAAAATAAGATTCGAAGCTGAGCAAAATAGGGTAAAGGGGGTTTTAGATTATGCCACACGCAATTATTGTCGTAGTAAATCTATTTTAGAGTATTTTTGCGAGGAGAACGCTACTAGGTGCGGTAAATGTGATTTCTGTCTTAAAAAAGATAATGTTTCGTCTAAAGAGATTGAGCAGCAAGTTTTGACTTTGCTGAACAATCAATCGTTATCATTAGATATTCTAATATCTAAGCTTAATGTATCTAAATCGGAGACAATTTCGGTTTTAGATTATTTGGTCGACGAAGGTGTAATAAGTAGATTGACAGATGGTTTGTATTCAATGACCGATAATGTAGGTGAATAGCACTGTTAGTAGCTTAATAATGTTAACTTTGCAGCGAAATTTTTTTTATATGGAAGAACAGTTAGATTCAATTTTATATTCTAAAGAGGTTATAGAATTTGTTACAGTAGCAAATCAGTTGTGCCTCTTTTTTGAACAAGGTCAGGATATTGCACGCAAAGATTTTCTTGATAAGTTACAAAAATTATTGCCTTTATTATATTTAAAAGCATCGCTTTTACCTAATCTTGAGCCTAATTTTGATGACGGAAATGAGAAATTTATTCAAGAGCACGATTGGCAAGCTATTAAAGATATGGTTAGTTATAAGCTTGGTGCTTTCGATGAATATTCCGAAATTCACGACCCACGACAATCTGTTGAGTTTGAGCAGTACGAAGCTACTTTATCGGAAAATATTGCTGACATCTATCAGGATTTAAAAGATTTTTTAATGCTTTATCGTATTAGTCCTGATGAGATTATGAACGATGCTATTTGGGAAGTTAAACAAAATTTTGAGAGTTTTTGGGGACAGTATGCTGTTAACGCTATGCGTGCTATTCATTATCTTGTTTTTCATAACTCTGAATATGCACAAGAAATTGATGAGGACTATTTGTCGTCTGAATCGGATAAAAATCAGCAGTTGAGAAATGATTCAGACAACTGGTTTATAAGTCAACGACAGCAGGAAAATAAAGAAGGAAATGATGACGAGTGGGAGTAGTTCCACTTTTTTATAAGGCATTGGAATGAGAGATGATATAAGTAATGAGGAGATTGAGGAGCTGCCGTTAAAATCCTTTGAAGGAGATATTGTAGTTGTTGAAACGATGGAGCAGTGCATGAGCGTGGAAAAAGAGATTACTAATGCTGATATTTTAGGTTTTGACACAGAAACAAAACCAGCATTTAAAAAAGGTGTTACCAATGGTATTGCTCTTTTACAATTGGCTACAGCAGATAAGGCTTGGTTATTTAGATTAAATAAAACAGAATTACCAGGTTATATAGAGAAAGTCTTATCTGACCCAAAAGTGATGAAAGTTGGGGTTGCTATTCGTGATGATATCTCTAAAATTAGACAAGTTTGTAATATTGAACCTAAAGGTTTTGTTGAGTTACAATCGATGGCAGAGGACTACAATATTAAAAGTAAATCGCTAAAAAAATTAGCAGCTATTGTTCTTAATATTAAAGTATCGAAGAAACAGCGATTATCGAACTGGGAGAGTGAGGAACTTTCTGAAGCACAACTGCGTTATGCTGCTACCGATGCTTGGGTTCCTTGTGAAATTTACAAACAACTAATCTGTAAAAATTAATTATGATTTCTATAATATTAAAAAAAGGTAAGGAGCAATCTGTAAAACGTATGCATCCTTGGATTTTCTCTGGTGCTATAAAAAAAATTAAGGGAGAACCTATCGAGGGTGAAGTTGTTCAGTTGTTTGATTGCGAAGGCGAATTTTTAGCTGTAGGTCATTACCAAATAGGATCTATTGCGGTTAGAATATTGTCTTTCTCGTCTGTTGAGATTGATAAAAACTTCTATTTAGAGAGGTTAAAGCATGCATATTTTATTCGTAAGAATGCTGATCTTGATAATGCTGGTTTCAATAATACTTACAGATTAATTCATGGTGAAGGTGATTTTTTACCAGGATTGATTATAGATATTTATGCAGATACAGCAGTTATTCAGTGTCATTCTGTAGGAATGTATCGCGACTTGGCTTTAATTGAAGAGGCTATAAAAGAGCTATATGGAGAAAAGATAACTGCAATTTATAATAAGAGTGCTACAACACTTCCGTTTAAAGCCGATGTTGATGCTTCTGATAAATATCTTTTTGGTAAGTCAGAAGTTGAATTTGCATTGGAGAATGGTAACAAGTTTAAGGTTAATTGGGAAGAGGGACAAAAGACAGGTTTCTTTATTGATCAACGCGAGAACAGAAAGCTTTTAGAGACTTATTCGAAAGGAAAAGATGTTCTTAATATGTTTGGATATACTGGAGGATTTTCTGTTTATGCTTTGCGTGGTGGAGCTAAGTCGGTATGTTCTGTTGATGTTTCGCAAAAAGCTGTTGACCTTACTGATATTAATGTGAAAGAGAATTTTGGTAGTAATGCTCCTCATACTTCTTTTGCTGTAGATGCTTTTGAATTTTTACGTAATATAGATCAGAAATATGATTTAATAGTTCTTGATCCTCCAGCTTTTGCAAAGCATTTAAATAAATTAGACAATGCTTTGCAGGCGTATAAAAGATTAAATCAGCGTGCTTTAGAGCAAATTCGTCCAGGCGGAATTATTTTTACTTTTTCGTGTTCACAGGTTGTTTCAAAAGAGAATTTTAAACGATCTGTTTTTGTTGCTGCAGCAAATGCTAAGCGTAATGTAAGAATATTACATCAGTTAAATCAACCTGCCGATCATCCTGTTAATATTTTCCACCCCGAGGGTGATTATCTTAAAGGATTAGTATTATACGTTGAATAGATATTATTAAAAAAAGCACTCTTTGAATTAATTCAAAGAGTGCTTTTTTTGTCATCTAGTGCATAAATTTATATCCAACTCCTTTTACGGTTTTTATATATTGATCGCCTAGTTTCTCTCTTAGTTTTCGGATGTGAACATCTATCGTTCTATCGCCAACAATTATCTCCTGTCCCCATATTTTACTGTAAATTTCTTCGCGAGTAAAAACTATTTCTGGTTTAGAATGTAAAAGGGTTAAAAGTTCAAATTCTTTTTTTGGAAGATTAAGCTCTTCTCCATTGTTTATTACAATATATTTTTCTTGATCTACTATTATTCCAGTAGTCTCTTCTAGGTTATTTTGAGTGTTAACTACAGACGATCGTTTTAAAAGCGCTTTTACACGGCTTACGAGCACTTTTGGTTTAATAGGTTTAGTTATGTAATCGTCGCCACCTGCATCGAATCCTGCAATTTGTGAGTAATCTTCGTTTCGAGCAGTAAGAAAAGCAATAATAGTATCTTCCATTGCTGGTATTTCGCGTAACGCTTCGCAAGTTTCTATACCATCAAGTTCTGGCATCATTACATCTAGAATTATTAGGTGAGGTGTAATTTCTTTGGCTTTGGCTATAGCCTCATTACCATTGTTTGCAGTGAAAACATTGTATCCTTCTTTTCGTAGGTTGTAACCTACAAAATCCAGAATGTCTTCTTCGTCATCAACAAGTAAAATTTTATAATCGGAATTGTTCATAGCTATATATGTAATAACAAGCAATAATACTAAAGAAATATTATAAAAGTATTAAGACAAAGTTAACTTTTTGAGAATAAGAATATTTTTTTAGAGCTCTTTTATCAAAAAAAATAGTTTTCGTTAACCTTGAAAATCCTTATTTTATTAGGTGTTTAAACGGTTAATGCGGATTTGTGATGTTTTTATTGAATTGTAGATGTTTGAAATTGTGGTGTTTTGTGTTAAATTAGTGGAGTCAAACCTTAAAACAACTAATAAAATCTATTATGACAGAAAAAGTATTAAAAACTCTACGAGACTCAAAGAGTGCCCGCTGGACGGCATTGGCTATTGTTTCGTTTACAATGTTAACAGGTTATTATATTAACTATGTTATTTCTCCTTTAAAGCCGTTATTAGAGGAGTATATGGGCTGGAATAGCGCTGATTTTGGTTTATGGAACAGTGCATACGGATGGTTTAATGTTTTCTTTTTAATGCTAATCTTTGGAGGTATTATCCTTGACAAATTTGGTGTTAGATTTACTGGCTTAGGAGCAGCTATAACAATGATTATTGGTACAGGTTTTCAATATGCCGCAATTGAAAATTTGTTTAACTATGCTCCTGATGCTCTTATTCTTGGGGTTAAGGCTCAAATTGCTATTGGAGCTTTTGGTTTTGCCGTTTTTGGAATGGGGGTTGAGATTGCTGGAATTACTGTTTCAAAAATTATTGTGAAATGGTTTAAAGGGAAGGAGCTTGCCTTGGCTATGGGGCTTGAGATGGCAACTGCGCGTTTAGGTACAGCTTTGGCATTAGCTGTTCCTGTGTCAATTGCCACAGCTTTTGGTGTTAACGGTATTCCTTCGTTATCTGCTCCAGTGGCTGCTGGTTTAGGACTTCTAGTTGCTGGTTTTGTAGCCTTTATCTGGTATACATTTATGGATAGGAAGCTTGATAATGAGCTTAAAGAAGATCTTAATGGAGATGAGGAAGAGTTTAAAGTATCTGATATTAAAAAAGTTGTTTTTAATAAAGGATTCTGGTTAATAGCATTGCTTTGTGTGCTTTTCTATTCTGGTGTTTTCCCATTTTTATATTTTGCATCCGATTTAATGGTTAATAAATTTGGTTTGGATCCTAAGTATGCAGGAACAATCCCTAGTTTATTACCTTTTGGTACTATTTTGCTTACTCCTTTATTTGGTAATATTTATGATAGAAAGGGTAAAGGAGCTACCATTATGCTAATTGGTTCAATTATGCTTTTATTAGTGCATTCGTTTTTTTCTGTTCCATTTTTAAATAATTGGATAGTAGCCCTTGTGTTAATTCTTTTCTTAGGAATAACATTCTCATTAGTGCCTTCGGCTATGTGGCCATCTGTTCCGAAAATTATCGACGAAAGACAACTAGGAACAGCTTATGCTCTTATTTTCTGGGTTCAGAATTGGGGTCTTATGGGAGTGCCTTTGTTAATAGGATACGTTTTAGAAAAGTATTGTATTATATCGCGAGAGGTAATTGCCGGTGTTACAAAAACTCAATACGACTATACTATTCCTATGATGATCTTTGCTTCTTTAGGTGGTTTGGCAATAATTGTTGCCCTTATGCTTAAGGCTGAAGATAGAAAAAAAGGATACGGTTTGGAGCTTCCTAATATTGAAAAATAAATTGTGTAACTAAGATATTATGTTTCCGTAAACAAGCCGTTTCTGTCTGTAATGGATAGGACGGTTTGTTTAAAATTTTTAAAAAAAAGCTGGTGAATCTTTATTTTCACCAGCTTTTTATAATAGTAAAAATTCTATTTTCTACTTCCTAAATATCTTTCGGCATCAAGTGCACCTATACATCCTGAACCTGCAGCAGTAATAGCTTGGCGGTAGTGTGGATCTTGTACATCTCCAATGGCAAAAACACCAGGAATGTTTGTTTTTGATGTTCCTGGAATAGTTTTTATATAGCCAATTTCATCTTTATCTAATTCTGTGAAAATATCTGAATTAGGTTTATGACCAATAGCAACAAAAAATCCTTTTACATCAATTTTGCGTTCCTCACCATTATTGTTTTCTAAAAGAACTCCTTCAACACCCATCATGTTGCCAAGAATTTCTTTAGTATTGGTGTTGTAAATAATTTCAATGTTTTCAGTCTTTTCTACACGTTCTTGCATGGCTTTTGAAGCACGCATATGATCTTTTCTTATAATTAAATATACTTTGTTACAAAGACCAGCAAGGTAGGCAGCCTCTTCGGCAGCAGTGTCTCCACCTCCTACAACAGCTACGTCTAAACCTTTATAGAAAAATCCGTCGCATGTTGCACATGCCGAAACACCTGATCCTTTAAATTTTTCTTCACTTTCCAAGCCAAGATATTTTGCTGAAGCGCCTGTAGCAATGATAACCGTTTCTGCTTCAATAGTATCTTTGTAATCAATTTCTATTTTTTTGATATCTCCAGTGAGTTCTGCTTTTGTAGCCAATCCAAATCTAATATCTGTTCCAAAGCGAATAGCTTGTTTCTTAAGATCCTCCATTAAAACAGGACCAGTAACACCCTCAGGGTAACCAGGAAAGTTGTCAACTTCGGTGGTGGTAGTTAGTTGTCCACCTGGTTGTAATCCTTCGTACATTAACGGGTTTAAATTTGCTCTAGAAGCGTAAATTGCAGCTGTATATCCAGCAGGTCCTGATCCAATGATTAAACATTTTACTCTTTCTGTTTTGCCTTCCGAACCACTTATTGTAGTGTTGGTATCCATTTTTTTAAATTCCATATATGTTGTTTTTTTATGATTGTTTATAGTAACGATCCGCAATTTAACACTTTTGTTTTTTAATAGTACAATACATATCTATAAAACTATATTAATTAATATGATTTATTTGTTTAACAGTTTTCATTCATTTTTGTTTTTAAAAAGATTGTTTTGTTGTTTTAAACTGTTGATAAATAAAATTATAACAGTTATATTGGAGCTCTAGAATGTATATTCAATCTATTACTACTATGAGCAAAAAAGAACAAATTTTCGATACAATGTTAAAGTTGATTGCTGAGAATGGTATTTATTACACTCCAATGTCGGCTGTAGCTGAAAAGGGTAAAGTGGCTGTTGGCACAATTTATCATTATTTTAAAAGTAAGGATGAACTACTAAATGCTCTTTATTTAAATGTTCAGCGCGATTTGGCAGAGGTTTTACTTAATAGTGTTTCTGATGGAGAGGATATTAAGGAATCGTTTAAAAATATGTGGGTTAATTTGTACAGATATTATATTGATAAATCTGATGCTTTTATGTTTATGCAAAGAATTACCCCGTCAAATCTTATTAGTAATGAAGTGAAAGAGGAATGTAAACTTATTTACATGCCTATTGTCGACTTTTTTTATAAGGCAATTATGGAAGAAGTATTTGTTAATATGAATATTCAGATGATGACTGAAATGTTTTTTGCATCTGTATCATCTGTAGCTCAATTACAATTTTTAGGTGGTTTGGAAATTACTGAAGATCTTTTAAATGATGCAGCAAACGCTCAATTGAAGGCTTTTGTTAAGTAATAAGCTTTATAACAATTTTTTTTGCAAAACCATTTTGTAGTTTTGTTGTTTCATAGAGAAACTACTGAAATGAATTATTACGGATTACTTCTAGGTCTGTTGGCCTTTTTTATAATAGGATTATCGCATCCACTAGTTGCCAAAGCAGAGTATTATTTTGGTAAACGAATTTGGTGGGTGTTTTTTATTATTGGACTGCTATTTTCGGTAATGTCATTATTTCTTAAAAATCAATCGTATTCAATAATAATGGGAGTTATTGGGTTTTCATTTTTCTGGAGTACTCATGAGATTTTTAAACAACACAAAAGAGTTATTTCGGGTAGAGCAAAAAAGAACCCAAACAGAGAATATAAAATATAGTTGTTATGAATATTGTAGGAATTTTTGTTGGATCAGTTGCTTTTTTGAGTATTGCTATTTCAAGATATTTAACAATTAAAGGAGAGTATTATTTATCGAAAAGACTATGGATAGGATTTCTGTTTTTGGGAATATTATTATTGGTGGCATCACTATTTGTTGATAATGATATTGTATCGATTTTGCTAGGAATTTTATCATTTAACTTTTTATGGGGAATAGGCGAAGTTATTGAGCAAGAAAAGAGGGTGTTGAATGGATGGTTTCCTAAAAATCCTAAGCGTAATTACAATAAATAAAAAACTCAATTTGTATACTACTTATTAAAAAGCAGTAGTTTTGCATACAATTAAGACTTTTTTAAAGGGTATTAGCTAATAATTACATTATTGTGGTTAAATATGTAGTTATGCTAATATTGTCTAATTTTTATACTGATGGATAAAATAAAATCTATTTTACTAAAATATAATTCTGCAGGTCCACGATACACAAGTTATCCGCCTGCAAATTTTTTTACTGAGAGTGTTAATAAAGACAGTTATATAGAGTCGTTGATTAAGTCAAACAGCGAGGGTGATGGTAAAATAAGTCTATATTTTCATATCCCTTTTTGTTCACAATTGTGTTATTTCTGTGGTTGTACAACACAAAAGATGCGTAGTGATGATTTTGTATCGAAATATATTGATGCTGTAGTAAAGGAGCTTCAATCTGTTTCTGAATTTGTTAATTCAAATAGAAAAGTAACTCAGATTCATTTTGGTGGAGGTACACCAAATGCTATTGATTTTTTGCATCTAAAAAAGATTGTTGAAAAGGCAAGAGAGCTTTTTGTTTTTGCTAATGATGCAGAAATAGCTATTGAGTGTAATCCTGCTTATCTAGATGAAAAGAGAGTGGAACAGCTAATTGAGATTGGTTTTAACAGATTTAGTATAGGTATTCAAGACTTTAATAATGATGTTTTAAAAGCGGTTAATAGAGAGCCTTCATTACTAAATGTTGAAGTGTTGGTTAATATTATTCGAAAAGATGGCAGAGCATCGGTAAATTTAGATTTTATTTATGGTTTACCATTACAAACTGTAGAGTCGTTTTTAGAAAATATTAAACGAGCAATTAGTATAAGACCTGATAGATTAGTTACTTTTTCATATGCTCATGTACCTTGGGTGAAAAAAGCTCAGCAAGTTTTGGAAGAGACAGGATTGCCAAGTTCCGATATGAAAATTGAGATGCTTACAAAAGGCTATGAGTTATTGCTTGATAAAGGTTATAATTCTATAGGAATGGATCATTATGCTTTGCCAACCGACGATTTGTGTTTGGCTAAAGAAGAGAGAAGTCTTCATAGAAATTTTCAAGGTTATTGTACAAAGAAAACAACAGGTCAGGTTTTGGCCTTTGGAGCAAGTGGAATTAGTCAGCTTCATAGAGCATATATTCAGAATATTAAAAATGTTTCAAAATATATCGATAGTGTTATGGAGACAGGTTTTGCTATCGAGAGAGGTTATTTGCTTAATGATAATGAGATTATTATTCGCGAATGTATTAATACTTTGATGTGTAATAAATATCTTTCGTTAAGAGAAAAGGCTAGTGAATTAAATGTTTCTGTTAGTGAACTAAAAGAAATTACTAATTTTAGCACCGATAATTTTTCTGAATTTATCAATGATGGATTAGTTAAAATTTCAGACGATTGTATCGAAGTATCTGAAAACGGTGCTTTTGTAATCCGAAATATTGCAATGCTTATTGATCCAATGCTGAGAGCAGGTGATAATATGTATTCTAAAACTATTTAATTACGAACGTATTTAAAGTAAATACACTAGTCCTTATTTTTTGTAAACATTGCGATTACATTTATTGCATTGAAAGTTAAAACCAGAATCTGAAAATATATTAAAATGATTGATGATAGTAAAGTTGTAATAGTTGGTGCGGGATTAACAGGGTTAGTTACTGGTTATTATCTGAAGAAGAGAAATATTCCTTTTGTTATTCTTGAACGAAAGGATAGAGTAGGAGGGGTTATCAATACCTATCGACAAAAAGGTTTTGTTTTTGAAGAGGGACCAAATAGTGGTGTTGTTGGTAACAAAGAAGTTGTTGAGCTTTTCGAAGACCTGAAAAACGATATTGACGTTGAACCTGCAAATTCTGTATCAAAGGCTCGTTGGATTCTTAAAAACGGTAAGTGGCATGCTTTGCCATCGGGTTTAATTTCGGCTGTTACAACACCGTTATTTACACTTAAAGATAAATTTGGAATTCTTGGTGAGCCTTTTCGTAAGCCTGGAACAAATCCTAACGAAACTCTTGCCGATATGGTACGTCGTCGTATGGGGAAATCATTTTTAGATTATGCTATCGATCCTTTTATTTTGGGTATATATTCAGGAGATCCGGCCAGATTAGTTCCTCGATTTGCGTTGCCTAAGCTTTATAATTTAGAGCAAAAGTATGGCAGCTTTATTGGCGGTGCTATTAAGAAGAAGCGCGACAAAACTGCCGAAAATGATAAACGTGTAACAAAAGATATTTTTTCAATTCGTGGAGGATTATCAAATCTTACAAAAGCCTTGTATACATATATAGGCATAGATAATATTGTCTTAGACTGTAATAATGTTTCTGTTACTCGTGATAACGAAAATTATAATATTTCTTATAATAAGGATGGTAACACAGAAAATATTAAAGCAGGTAAGGTTATTTCAACAGTTGGAGGATATGCATTGCCCGATATTTTTAAGTGTATAGGTAAAAAGAGTCTGCAGCCAATAACCAATTTGCAGTATGCTCAGGTAGCTCAGGTAGTGGTTGGTTTTCAGCAATGGAAAGGGGCAAGCTTGAAGGCTTTTGGAGGGCTAATTCCTCATAAAGAGAGACGAAATATTCTTGGTGTTTTGTTTTTATCGTCTCTGTTTAAACGTCGTTCGCCAGAAGGAGGCGCGTTATTGTCATTTTTCGTTGGTGGCGTACGTAATCATAAACTTGCTCTTGCCGATAATGAAACAATTAAAGAGATTGTACAGAAAGAGCTTGAAGAACTTTTTAACTTGCCTGAATGGAATCCACGTATATTTAAGGTGTATCGTCATCCATATGCCATTCCTCAATATTATGCCGATACAGAGCAACGATATGAATGCATAAATAATCTTCAGCAACAATTTCCTGGAATAATTTTGGCAGGAAATATTCGCGATGGCATAGGAATGGCAGACAGAATTAAGCAAGCAAAAGAGATTGCATATAGCATTTAATTATAATATTTTTTTTGAGCCTCCATTATTTGGAGGCTTTTTTGTTTGTTAATATTTCTTTCTAAGAATGAGTATTGACTATTAGTTTATAAATCGATAAATTGAATCTGCATTTATTAATTTATTAAATTATTTAAAATGGAAACAAATTTAATGACAGGGGCTTACACTGCCTACCGCACAGAGATTTCAAAAGAAGAGATGAATGTTTTTAATACCGCTATTAAGGGTATTGTTGGGGTTAAATATACTCCTCTAACAGTTTCAACTCAAGTAGTATCAGGTATTAATTATCGCTTTTTCTGTAATGCTATAGGTATTTACCCTAATGCTTTAAATGAAGGTGCTATTGTAGAAATTTATCAACCATCAAATGGAATTCCTCATATTACTTCTATTAGAAGATGTAATTAATTGTAGGATTTCAAAACTAAATAAAAACAGGTTAGTTATGCTAACCTGTTTTTTTATTTTTCTATTAAATAAAAGTGAATTTTTAAAAGCGTGTTGTAGTGTGAAACAACTAAACAATATCACCTCTTCTTCTCTTATAATGTTTTGAATCTCCCCACTCTTCGTATGCTATAGTGTCGCCAGTAAGATTAATGCGGGCGTCCATACATCCTGCACAATCTTCGGCCTCTTCGTCGGTGCAAGGTTTGTTTTGGTATAGTGCATAATCATTTCGATACATACCTGGAGTAATATTTGGCATAATAATATTGGCTCCAACCTTAATAGCTTTTTCGCGCCCAATAGGATCTATTGCCTGAAGAGCTGTAGCTGCTGCAATATTTATGTCTTTCATTATAATACGTAGAATAGCAATCATCTTTAGAGTAAGATTAAAACGCTCTTCTAGTGGCATTAAAGCA
>Ga0193951_1000167_pt1 | contig 29875 bp, 29 predicted proteins | sample BB_2_MG_FD_140370 | JGI IMG/M metagenome (GOLD analysis project Ga0193951, IMG submission 140370) | Microbial mat bacterial communities from the Broadkill River, Lewes, Delaware, United States - BB_2_MG | ecosystem: Environmental > Aquatic > Freshwater > River > Microbial mats | place: USA...
AGTAAAAAACTGATTTTCGGCTTCATAATTTATCGCAATAGTTTACTATTCCTCAAAATTATTCATTGCAAATCAGTTCTTTACTTTAATCTGAGTTTTAAAATTTAAATCGAACTCAGGTTATTACTTAACGTCCCACACATCTCCTGAATGAATCAGGTCGTTAAAGGATTTAATTTTAGATTTTTCCTGAACGGCTTGTAGCTGTTCTCTTACACACTGATCGTATACTGGTGCTTTTACCGAACGAATAACACCTAAAGCGACTGGAAATTCTGGATATTCCATATCAGCTAACTTAAGGTGTAAAGTAATATCGTCACATTCGGCATCGTGCACAAGAATATCTGCCTCAGTAACTCCATCAACACCCAACTCTACTACTTTTATTTTTAAACCATCAAGCATTAGCCCCTTGTTCTTTTCTTTACCGAAAAGCATTGGTTTACCATGCTCTAATTTAATGGTGCGATCAGCCGAATGAGCTTTCTCTGTAATGGCATTGTGTGTCTTATCGTTATAGATTACGCAGTTCTGTAGCACTTCAACAATAGATGTACCTTCGTGCTTAGCTGCTGCTTCAAACATTACCACCGAATGTTTAATATCAGTATCGATACAACGTGCAAAAAACTGCCCACGTGCTCCGATACATAACTCACCCGGTCTAAATGGTGACTCAACCGTACCAAACGGTGAGGTTTTAGAGATAAAACCACGTTTTGAAGTAGGTGAATACTGCCCTTTGGTTAAACCATAAATTTGGTTGTTAAAAAGGATCACATTAATGTCAATATTACGACGTATAGTGTGAATGAAGTGGTTACCACCAATTGCCAAAGCATCGCCGTCACCGGTAATTTGCCACACCTTTAGTTCAGGGTTAGCAACTTTAACACCCGACGCTACCGCCGATCCTCTACCGTGAATGGTATGAAAACCATACGTTTCCATATAATAAGGAAAACGTGATGAACATCCAATACCAGAAATTACTGCAACTTCTTCTTTTTTATAACCCAAAGAAGCCATTGCCTTTTGAACAGAGTTTAAGATGGCATGGTCACCACAACCAGGACACCATTTTACACTTTGGTCACTTTTATATTCAGTAAATTTTACTTTACATTGTTCAGCCATCGTTTATTCCTCCAGCAATGTTTTAAAATGTTCTTTTAATTCAACCACCGTAAACGGTTGCCCTTGCAGCTTATTAAATCGTTTGTATTGTAAGTCTGGGAAATTCATAACCAGATAGTCAGCAAATTGTCCTAGATTTAACTCGCATACTACAATTTTCTTATAGCGTTTAAGTATTTCGTGGGTATTGCGTGGCAAAGGTTTAATGTAGTTAAAGTGCGCTAACGCAACTTTTTGACCTTCTGTTCCTAATTCATCAACAGCTGTAAATAAGTGACCAAAAGTACCACCCCATCCTACAACTAATAAATCAGCATCTTCATCACCCACAACCTCTAATTCTGGAATATGATTAGCGATTGTCTGTACTTTTTGCTCACGGATTTCCACCATACGCTCATGGTTTAAGGCATCGTGAGAAACCGCACCTGAGTGCTCATCTTTCTCAAGACCACCAATGCGGTGTTCCATACCCTTAACCCCTGGTGCTGCCCAGTAACGTGACATCTTTTCAACATCGCGCTTATACGGGTGCCAATCGGCGTCATTACGGTCTGCATAAGGCACTTCAATTGTTGGCCACTCGTCTAAGTTAGGTAAACGCCATGGCTGCGTTCCATTAGCCAAGAAACCATCAGTAAGAAGAATAACTGGTGTCATATGCTCTACTGCAATTTTAGCCGCATAAAAAGCATAATCAAAACAGTTAGTTGGTGAGCTTGCTGCAATAACAACAGCTGGACTCTCTCCATTACGACCATATAAGGCCTGCATTAAATCCGATTGCTCTGTTTTAGTTGGCAAACCTGTTGAAGGTCCACCACGCTGCACATTCACAATAACAAGCGGAAGTTCGGCAATTATAGCCAAACCAATCGCCTCACCCTTAAGTGCTAAACCAGGACCTGAAGTTGTAGTAATCGCTAAATCTCCGGCAAAACTCGCCCCAATAGCGGTACAAATACCTGCAATTTCATCTTCTGCCTGAAATACTTTAACCCCTAAATCTTTTCGCGCACTTAGTTCTTGAAGAATTTCAGTTGCAGGCGTAATAGGGTATGAACCTAAGAACAGCTCCAGGTTACTTTTCTCGGCTGCCGCTAAAAATCCCCAAGCTACAGCAACGTTACCACTTAAGTTACGGTACTTTCCTTTCTTAATTTCAGCAGGATGAATATGATAAGATGGCGTTACAGCCTGAATGATATTACCATAGTTATAACCATCATCCAACACTTTTAAGTTGGCCTCTACAATTAATGGATTCTTGGCAAACTTCTTGGTTATGTATTGCTGTGTATGATCAAGCGGGCGATCGAACAACCAATATACAAGCCCTAAGGCATACATATTCTTACTACGAAGGATACTTTTGTTATCCAGCCCCATGTCTTTAAGGCTCTCCTTAGTAAGTGTTGTAATAGGTGCTTTTACAATATTGTAGTCACCTAATTTTCCCTCTGTAATCGGATCATTGGTTTCGTAACCTGCCTTACGCAAGTTCTTCTCATCACAACTATCTACATCTAAGATGATTGTTCCGCCCGGCTTCATCCATTTCGCATTAGCCTTTAATGCAGCTGGATTCATTGCCACTAGAACGTCGCAGTAATCACCCGGTGTAAACACCTCTGTATGTCCGAAATGCACCTGAAAACCCGACACACCACTAATGGTTCCTTGTGGAGCGCGTATTTCAGATGGATAATCAGGAAATGTTGAAATATCATTTCCAAAAATAGCTGAGGTGTATGAGAATAAAGTTCCCGTTAGCTGCATTCCATCACCGGAATCGCCCGAAAACCTAACTACTACTTCCTCTCGCTCAATAACTTTTGACCTTTTACCCATGATTGACAAGGTTCTGATTTGTATCTATATATTAAAACAAAGTTAAGCAAACAAAATGAAGGAAATCAATGTTAGTCAACAGTTTATTGCTACATTCATTTCCTTCTTAAGAGGCGGTAAAGGTAGAGATATGACAAGGACGACTAGTTGACATTTGTCATGTTTACCCTCTAGAACCCTTGTGTTATACAACACATTTTGAATAATGAAAACCAGAGTTCAAGGATTATTAACGATCTGTTACTTTCTTGGGTAATAATCATTAATTCTTAAAAAGAGCTTTGTATTTTTGCACACTTAGATTATTAAAAAATACATATAAAATATGGCTCTAATAAAAACGGTAAGAGGCTTTACCCCAAAAATTGGTAAAAATGCCTATTTGGCAGAGAATGCTACTATAATTGGTGATGTTGAAATGGGTGACGACTGCAGCATCTGGTTTAACGCAGTACTACGCGGTGATGTAAATTCGATTCGCATCGGAAATAAAGTGAACATTCAAGATGGTTCTGTACTACACACCTTGTACCAAAAATCAATTGTTGAGATTGGTGACAATGTATCGATCGGCCATAACGTTACGATTCATGGGGCAAAAATTGAAGATAATGTCTTAATTGGGATCGGCGCTACAGTGCTTGATCATGCAGTTATAGGTTCAAATTCTATTGTTGCCGCGAACTCTTTAGTGCTTACAGGTACCATAGTTGAACCAAACAGCATATATGCAGGGGTGCCAGCTAAAAAGGTAAAAGATATTGAGCCTGACCAATCGAGAGAGATGGTTCAAAAAATTGCCAACAATTACTTGATGTATGCAGGTTGGTTTAAGGAAGAGGACGAGCAATAAAACAAACCATAGAACCCTGCAGCTTATTAACATTCAACAATAATTTGCAGGGATTCTTATGCATAAGCGTTTCATTGTAAGAGGAAACCTTATCAATGCTTAGTATTCTAACCTGCGTGTATTTGAGCAACAGATTAAACAAAGCCTATAATACCAAATGTTTTACATTTAAATCGCCATCAAAAAAGATACCTGCTGTCTGCTTAAATTTCTCAACCTGCTCGGTAGTATAAAAACTTAAGTTTCCACTTTTGGTACACTTGGCTTCCATTTCAGGATGACGCCGTAAGTAATCTTTCAGACTTTCACCAACAATATCTCCTTGCTCAATCAATTTTATCCCTGTGGGTAGAAACGACCTCACCTTATCGGCCAAAAGGGGATAATGCGTACAGCCCAAAACGATGGTATCAATACTACTATCGGCCTTCAAAAGGCGTGTTACATTCTTCTCAACAAAATAATCGGCACCAGGTGCATTACACTCGTCATTCTCGACTAAAGGCACCCACATCGGACACGCCTCTTGCGTCACTTTTATGTGCGGGTACAGTTTCTGTATCTCTATTGGATAAGACTGCGACTGAACTGTTCCTACGGTACCTAATACGCCTACATGTTTTGAATGACTAATTGTGTCGATCACCTCAATACTTGGCCTTATAACGCCCAAAACACGCCTTAAAGGATCAATAGCTGGTAAGTCTTTCTGTTGGATATTGCGGAGGGCCTTTGCAGATGCCGTATTGCAAGCTAAAATTACGAGGTGTGCACCCATTTCAAATAGTCGCTTTACAGCTTGTAAGGTATACTCATACACTACTTCAAACGACCTTGTTCCATATGGCGTACGTGCATTGTCACCCAGATAGATATAATCGTATTCTGGCAAATGTTGAACAATCTTATTGAGAACGGTTAAACCGCCATATCCAGAGTCAAAAATTGCAATTGGTCCAGGCTTACTGTGCTCCATCTTTTTAAACTATATAATCATTAACATGAATCATAAAGATACAAAAGCGGGTGACTAAAAATAGTCACCCGCTTAATTTCTTTATACGAACAGCTGTTACTGCACTCCTAATTTAGCTTTTACTAATGGCGCACAATCCAAACTTTTTGCAGAATGGTAAACAACCACTTGCGTACTGATGTCAAAAATGTAGATTAAACCTTCGTCTTGTCCAACCTCTTCAATCGCTTTTTGCACCTTCATAATGATAGGTTGTAGCAATTGTTGCTCTTTTTGACCCAATGACTGTTGTGCCATTTGGCTATATTGCTGCATGCGTTGTTCGTAATCTTGAATTTCTTTCTCTTTAGTGGCACGAATTAGATCAGGTAAAGTATCGCGCTGCGCCATGTAATCGTTGTATTTACTCTGCAAATCTTGTTGCATTACCTGAAGCTGTTCCTGTAGCTTAGTAGCTTCAGCTTGCAATTCTTTATCAGCAGCTACTTTTTCTGGTAGCTCAGCAACCATTTGCTGAATATTAACGTGACCAAATTTTAGATCTTGTGCCTGTGCTTTACCTACAAAAGCAAATGCGGCTATTACAACTAGTACTTTTAAAAATTTCATATCTAATTTTTTTAGCTTATTCTTAATAATTACTGAATTCCAAGTTTTGTTTTAACCATTGGTGCAATATCTATACTCTTTTCAGAGTTATAAACTGGCACACGGCTGGATAATTCAAAGATATACAAAAAGCCTTCTTCATCACCAACTTCTTGTATTGCCGCTTTCAATTTTTGAATAATAGGCGCTTGAAGCTCGTTTTGTTTCGCCTTCATCTGCTGCTGAGATAACATGTAATAATTCTGAACCTTCTGGTTAAGTTCCATAATTTCTTGTTCTTTAGCAGTTCTCTCAGCCGCTGTAAGATTCTGTGCAGTTTGCTGATAAGCTTGTTGCTTACCTTGTAAGTCTTCTTGCATAACTGTTAGCTGCGCCTCTTTTTCAGTATACTCAGCTTCCATCTGCGTTTCAATCTGCTTTAATTCTGGCATCAACTGTAAAATTTCACCACTATTGATATGGCCAAATTTCATGGGTTGTTGCGCAAAAGCTGCCGTTCCAAAAAATAGGATAATTGCAACTAGTGTGTATAAACTCTTCATAGTTTTCAATTTAGTTATTCGCTCTTATATCCCAATTCTATCAGCACATCATCGCTGATATCGTACTTGGTATCTACATACATAATTCCCATCCCAGATGCTTTATCAAATACAGCTGCAATGCCATTCTCCGACGCAATGTCAGTAATTGCATTATATATCTCATCCTGAATGGGTTTGATTAATGACTCTCGCCTCTTAAAAAGCTCACCTTCTTGTCCGAAATAGTTTTGCTGAAGTTGTTTCGCTTGCTTCTCCTTCTCTACGATTTCGTTTTCACGCTTCACTTTCATCTCATTTGAAAGAAAAACATTCTCAGACTGATAGTTTTTATACAACTGGCCTATTTCTTCGAAGCGCTGTTCTACTTCCTTTTGCCATTTGCTTGATAATTGTGTCAACTGTTCATTAGCTGCTTCATAGGCTGGTACATTACGAAGAATATACTCAGAATCAACAAAAGCATACTTCTGAGCAATAGATAATTGCCCAACAAAAAGCAGTAACAATAAAACAATATTTTTCATAGCTATAAGTTTTGATATACCTCTTACTACACAAAAATCAAACCAATTATATATTTCTATGCCTTTTAGAAACTTTGTCCAATAACAAAATGGAACTGACTACCACCGGCGTTTCGCTTATATGAGCTTTCATCAAATCCATATCCCCAATCAATTCCCATCAATCCAAAAATCGGCAGGAATATACGCAAACCAACACCTGCTGAACGCTTTAACTCAAAAGGGTTATAATCTTCATACTGGCTCCACGAGTTACCTGCCTCCAAGAAAGCAAGAGCAAACACAGTGGCCGAAGGTTGCAAGGCCAATGGATAACGTACTTCCATGGTTAGCTTATTATAAATATTACCATCTTGAATCTGGTATCCTAAATCCTCATCAAACACATAGGGGGTTAGAGATGAATTCTCATATCCGCGTAAACCAATCGTCTCACTTCCGTACATACTATAGCCCGACATGCCATCACCTCCAAGAATAAACTTTTCTAGAGGACTCTTAAGCTCTTTATTATAGTAACCAAGGAATCCCATTTCCATTTTACCCATAACAACAAGCTTGTTAGCATTGTCAATTGGCTTATAAACAGCACCTTTAAATGTCCACTTATGGTATTCTATTTTCTGGAACTTTTCTTCGGTTGAAGCATTGGCCCAATCTGTAGATTCGTCAAACAATGACCAAGGCGGCGTAAACTCCACACCTACAGAGAAATCGGAACCTTGTCGAGTATAAATTGGATTATCAATTGAACGGCGACTTAGCATTACCTTAAAATTTAAATTATTTGCAATTCCGTTACGAATGCCCAAATAATTCCAATCTAACATATCGTAATGCTGATAACTGACTTCTGTGTACAATGAAAACCAATCATCAGGCCATTTCAATCGCTTACCAAAACCCACTGACATTCCGGTAATTTTCATGTGCTGATCAATGGCCGATGGATCTTGATACTGGTATCCGTAACTTCCACCCATACCACCATAGCCACCCATACCTCCGTAACCGCCACCATAACCATAACCAGGATTATAGCCCGCATTTGAACTTACACCGGTTTGAATAGAATGGTAAATAGAGAAACTTAATGAGTTAGGTTTTTTTCCACCCAACCAAGGCTCAGTAAATGACAAGCTATACGACTGATAAAATTTACCATTAGTCTGTGCACGAAGGGCTAAGGTTTGTCCATCACCAGTTGGTAAAGGCCTCCACGCTTCTTTATTAAAGAAGTTACGCATTGAGAAGTTCGTAAACTTAAGCCCTAAAGACCCTACAAACATTCCTGCTCCCCATCCACCTGATAATTCTATCTGGTCATTGGCCTTCTCTTCTAATTGGTAAACAAGGTCTACAGTTCCATTATCTTGGTTTGGCTGCACATCAGGTACAATATTCTCAGGATCGAAATGACCTAATTGCGATAATTCACGTACCGTTCTAATTAATTCTGATTTACTAAAAAGCTGTCCAGGCTTGGTACGCACTTCACGACGCACAACATGTTCGTGCGTTTTTGTGTTACCTCGAATAATTACATTATTGATAGTAGCCTGCTGCCCTTCGTAAATTCTCATTTCAATGTTAATGGTATCACCATCTACACCCACTTCAACGGGACTAATATTTGAAAAAAGATAGCCTTTATCCATGTAATGGTTATGCACAGCATCCTCATCACTTAACAAACGCTCATCAAGATACGTTTGATTAAACACATCTCCCTTCTTAATTCTTAAGTTATAAGCCAGAAACTCTGATGGGTAAATGGTATTACCCACCCATGTAATGTCACCAAAGTAGTACTTTCTACCTTCTTCAACTTTTAAGGTCACATCTACCGTATTGTCTTCTAGGTTCTTTTTAACCTCTTCACTTACAATGCGAGCGTCTCGATAACCTAATTCATTGTACTCTCCAATGACTGCAGCTAGGTCTTCCTCGTATTTCTCAACAATAAATTTCTTTGATCGGAAGAAATTCAAAATTTGACCTTTCTCATTGGTCTTCTTCATGGTACGATTTAACTTACTATCAGTAAGCACCTCGTTACCTTCAAATGTTAAAGAGTTAACCTTTACCTTATCTTTCTTATCTACATTAATATCTAGTGTCACATGATTGGCTTTAGCCGGATCATCTTTCTGCACAATATTAACCTCTGTATTATAAAAGCCTTTAGCAACAAAGTAATCAGTGATGTATTTCTCTGCACGCGACACCATAAATGGGGTTACCTGTGAGCCTTTCATCATGGCTACTTTCTCTTCAACCGTTTCAATTTCATTTTTTTTCAATCCTGAGAAGTACATCTCCGACAGGCGTGGACGCTCCATTAGGTATATTTCAAGAAATATATCACGTCCTTCTATCTTTTTGGCTTTAATTTTTGCGTCAGAAAATAACCCGTGTTGCCAGTATCTTCGTATCGCTTCAGAAATTTCATCACCAGGAACGGTGATCTGTTGTCCTACTTTAAGTCCACTAATATTAACCAAAATTTTTGGATCCAGATTTTGTACTCCTGTGACTTCTATGTCAGCAATGACATATTTTCGTGGCGTTCCTGAGTATGAAATATTAGGGACTTCAGATGTTTGCCCAGTTACATCAACCAAGGTTAATATAAAAAGAAAAACAAATAAAAACGTATAACGGATATTACCTTCCATGTAATTCAATAGTTTGTTCATTTAGGTTTAAAACACCATTCTTCTCATCTTTCCTTCTTCACAACTGATGTCAACTTTGCCTCTATTTTTTTATTTGATCACCTGTTTTTCCAAAGCGTCTTTCTCGGCCTTGAAAATCAAGTAAAGCCCGGTATAAATCATCTCTCCTAAAGTCGGGCCATAATATATCGCAGAAATATAACTCAGAATAAGCTAACTGCCAAAGTAAAAAATTACTTATCCGATGTTCACCGCTGGTTCTGATCATTAATTCAGGATCAGGCATGCCTGCTGTTCGCATCTTATTAGAAAACACATCCCCATCAATATCAGCTACATCTAGCTTATTGTCTTTAACATCTTGTGCGACTTGTTTTACAGCCTCAATGATTTCCCAACGAGAACTATAACTCAGTGCTAATGTTAATGTTAAGCCAGTATTTGAAGCTGTTTGCTGAATACAATCATTTAATTTTCCTTGTACTCCAGATGGTAGTGATTCAGTGCATCCGATCGCTTGCAAACGCACATTGTTTTTCATCAATGTTTTCGTTTCTGAACTGATGGTAGTAACCAAGAGACCCATTAATGCATCTACTTCAATTTTTGGACGGCTCCAATTTTCGGTACTAAATGCATAGAGAGTAAGGTAACCTATACCTAACTCTGCAGCCGTTTCGGTCACCTCACGCACCGCTGTTACACCATGCTTATGACCAAACATTCTCGAATTACCTCTTTTTTTTGCCCATCGCCCATTGCCATCCATAATAATTGCAACATGACTAGGCATTCTATCTTGTATCAGTTGATCTTTCAACGACATACTTTTCAACTGTGTCTGTTTATTTTATACCATCATTACATTTGGTTTTCCGCTTCAACATACTTATTGTAACGTACACACCAGCAAACGATATCCAATCGTTATTATGGGTAAAAGTGCTCTCTCCAAAGCCATAGGGATCAGAAGGATTAATACTTCCTTCTCCTACATAATCTAAGTCATCAACAAACGTTTTGCGAAAAGTCCATTCGGCACCAACCCGCACATATTTGTTAATCTTATACTTTGCACCTACACCGAACGGCAAAGATAATATAAAACTTGGTTTGCCGGCAGAATTTTCACTTTCTGTATCAATTCTATTATAAATAGTTGTAGCAAGACCCACAGATATATATGGTGTAAACGTTGTTGAGGAAATAAATTTATGATCGTAGGAACGAAAATTAAACTCCATTTGAGCCGAAATATCACCCACTTTTCGATTAAACGAATAGTCGGCAGCATTGGCTTCCAGGTACTTTAAATCACCACTTTTATAATCTCCACTTATGGTGCCAAAAAGCGCCATCCCTTTAAGTGCCAGACGATCGGTAAAAACATAGCGTCCGATACCACCAACCGTTAAATGTGGATTAGCAAATGGCGTCATTGGATTTAGGTCTCCCATATAGTAAGAAGTACCCACAAACCCACCAATTTCAAGGCGATCCTGAGCTACAATTTGTGTATTAATAAGCAGTGAAAAAAATGGCAATAGAAATGTAAAACACTTTATCCTGCTTAACATGTATTGGTGTATTTTGAATTGAGAATCTTGCATATAATATAGAGCCCAAAAATAATATTATTATTCAAACCACATGCACGATATTTTAGCTCATAACGTACAATATTATCTAAACACTAAATAATGCAAAATATTGTTCCTCGAATTGTATTAGTTGCGCTTATCAACACCCCACATGAGCTTATTGCGTAACGTTGTGAAAAAAGAATGCTTATTAAGTTCGATAACCTGAACACTAAAATCTGCCTTTTTTATGCGAAGATGAACCGAATTTTCAAAGACAGCACTTCGCGAATCTAATGAAGTTAAAAAATTAGAATCACGTCCATCAATTTTAAGGGTAATCTCCACATTGTTGGGCACTACAATGGGGCGAACGTTTAAATTATGAGGTGCAATGGGTGTAATAATAAAATTCTGACTATCAGGATGCATTATTGGGCCTCCAACACTCATGGAGTATGCCGTAGAACCCGTTGTTGTGGCAATAATCAAACCATCGGCCCAATACGAATTCAAGAACTCATCATTGACATAAGTATGAATCGTTATCATAGAAGAGCTATCACGTTTAGAAACTGCCAGTTCGTTCAGAGCAAAGTTATTATCTTTAAAGTGTTTACTATCTGTTTTTAACTCCAATAGATCGAGCTGACGTGTTTTATACCTTCCTGCAAGAATATCTTTCAACGCCACTTGCATGTCGTCTTGTGAAATGTCAGCCAAAAACCCAAGCCTTCCACTATTAATACCAACAATAGGAATACCTGTATTACGCACATAGGTAACCGCCTCAAGAAAAGTACCATCACCTCCAATACTAAAAACCATTTCTACATCTTTATCAAGGGGATCACTTTCGAAAAAACCAGCAACCTCAGGCTTCATCTTAACCGTGGTTAAAAGGAATTCATAGAACGGTTTATGAATGATAATATCGACATTATTATGCTTAAGGATTAGAAATAGACTTTTACACGAGTTAAAGAATACTTCTCCAAACTTCTTACCAAAAACGGCTATTCTCATTGCTCTTATATTATTAAGGTAAAGCTACAATTAAAATTACATGGCCAAATTAAAATGAACAAAAAAACCGTGTTGATCATGCTTATTCATTGAATAATTAAAACTCCACACCATGTCGTAAAAAGTCACAAAATCGAGCCCCACACCATATCCATACTGCCAATCATTTACAAAAGTATTGGATACTGGTGAGTTACTTTGCCACACCTTACCTACATCATAATAGGTCTTTAAATAAAAGGCATAATTAACTTTTGCAAATTGTGACAAGGGCATAAAACCAATATTTTGGACTCTGGGCTTCAACAAAGTATAGAGCAATTGATTCTTTAGCATTCCACTTTTAGTCCCATCAATAACATATAACTCGTAACCATTTATAAAGGATTTGTAACCTAAGCCATTGTACAGTATGTAAGGTAAAATTTCGCTAGTATTATATGTTCCACTTAACTTACTTGACCAATGCCATTTATTGGCTAGCTTTAAATGATGATCATAACTGGCTGACAATTTTATATTACTTAACGCTTTATCCCAAATTTTAAAACCCTCTTTAATGGCCACAAAATTTAGTTTATTGCCTTGCAAAGGATAGACCTTTGAGTCCCTTTTGTCTATATCGTAGTTGTACTTTAGCTTAAGGTACTGCAAGCGACTTTGATTATTAGTCAGGTAATCTTGGTTAAGCAAAACTATTGAATCATTAACATCGAATTGATTATAAGACAACTCAACCCTATGCCGCTGATATAAGCCTGAACGAATGGAGTAATGCACCGAACCAAAGTAAGCCACTTGCGACAGTTCTTCATCAAAGGCTTTGAAGAGTTGCTGATTATTTTTTGTGCGGTAAGCCACTTGGTCAGATGCTCTAAGGTCGAACATAAAACCCCACCCTGTTTTCTTTTTATACTCCGGCGATTTATAAGACAGCATTAACTGCGAGGTGTAACCGAGCCTAACTCTGAAATTAACCTCTTCATTACGTCCTCTAAAATTATCCCGCTTCAAATAAACACCATAATTAACACGTGACCAATCACCACTATTAAAGAAAGCGCTTAAGTTTCGATCAGCTACCTCAAATATTGGGAATACCCACCAATACCACCGCTCTTCGACCGTAATATGAAACATTACACTTTTATCTGCTTGAAGGAAATAGCGAATAGAAACATAATTAAACAAGCCTGTATTCAACAAATTGTGACGACACCGTGCAACAACTTGTCCAAGTTTGTCAGCACGTAACTGTTCGCCTTCCTTAAAAACCAATTCGTTTAGAATGACTGGAGCTTTCGTAATTTTGTTGCCAGAAATAAGAATTTGCTGTACCGTGACATACTCAACGGCATCAATTTCATTAGCAGGCGACGCGATGGCATAAGTATTAACACATGCCCACGAATAAAGCATGATAATACATAAATTCTTTATCGCACTCCGCTCCTCATCTCTCATATAACAAGCTTACTTCTACATATTAAGATACCTCATTAATGCGTCGTAGTTTCTTTTCACAGTATCATCGTAGGAGTTGTCACCAACGTAAGTGGTTTTTACGGTATAATCATATCGATCAAAAGCATTTAATACAGGCTGCACATCAATTCGATTAAGCTTTATGGCCACACAAAGTTTCTCTGAACCATTGGGCTGGGTAACATAAAGGCTTAATATTTTACTATCCGCATCCTCTACAATTCGAGCAATTTCGGATAAGGAATAATCATGTGGCAATAATTCTAACTCAATAATACCTCCAATGGTATGCACAGCAATTAAATCAGCAAACTTATGCAGTAAATCACTTTGCGTTATCAAACCTAAATACTCTTCGTTACGTTCTAGCACAGGCACCACCGTTAGCTTGAGTCGTGATGCTGTCTCGATTACATCATATATATGCTGATTGCCATAAACATATGGCCGATCATAGGATAGTGAATGATTTCCCAAGGACTCTTCAGCCTTGTTTAAGTCATAGATATCAATATCTGATATTAAACCTAAGAACGCCCTACTATTTACGATAGGCAAATGAGACACACGAAAAACTTCCATCCAGTTAAGGGCATCCAGCCCCGTATCCGAAGTTTTTAAAGATGGTACTACATCCGATATTAATTCTTTTGCCAACATAGATTATAATTCAAAATACTTTTTAATTTTGCGCGATAGTAAAGAACCCTTTTGTATGCGTAATTGTTTGAGTATTAAAAATACTTTCAATGATTATAACAAACAATAAAAGAGGATAGTTTATTTTCAATTTAGTCACCTGAAATAAGGTGTTCATCAATAAAAGAGTAATGACAAAGCTAAGTGTTAACATAAATAAGGTTGCAACATTACGTAATTCTCGTGGAGGAAGTACCCCAAGTGTATTAAAAGCAGCGATAGATGTTCAGGAGTTTGGCGGTGATGGTGTAACAGTGCACCCAAGACCTGACGAACGCCATATTCGTTATCAAGATGTTCATGATATACGCCCTGCTATTAAAACAGAATTTAACATCGAAGGCTATCCTAACAAAGCATTTATGGACTTGGTACTGGCCGTGCGACCTCATCAGGTTACCCTAGTTCCTGATCCGCCAGAAGCATTGACTTCTAATGCTGGATGGGACACGGTGACTCACCTCACTTTTTTACAAGATGTTATTGGACGCTTTAGTGAAGCAGGCATTCGCACATCAATATTTATTGATACAGACTTGAAGAACATTGAAAGTGCGGTAAAAACAAATACTGACCGTATTGAATTGTATACCGAACCTTACGCTAATGATTACTCTAAAAATCGTGAAGCGGCCGTTGCTCCGTTTGTTGAAGCCGCTAATCTGGCCAATAAAATCGGTTTAAAGATTAATGCTGGTCACGACCTTAATCTTGAAAACCTTAAGTTTTTTAATGAACAGATTCCTTTTCTAAAAGAAGTATCAATTGGTCATGCTTTAATAAGTGATGCCTTGTACATTGGATTAGAGAAAACCATACAACTTTACCAACAACAGTTGATTAAATAAAAGAGATGCAGTTATTTTTCCGCGAATACGGCAGTAAAGGCCCAACATTAATAATACTACACGGCTTATACGGTGGATCAGACAATTGGGTTTCTATTGCTCGTCAGCTGGAAAAAGACTACCACATTTACCTCATCGACCAGCGTAATCATGGCCATTCGCCTCACCATGAAATTCATGATTTTGAGCATATGGCTAATGATTTACTGGAATTTTATCAAGCGCACAAAATTGACAAAGCCCATGTAATAGGACACTCTATGGGCGGTAAAACTGCTATGCGCTTTGCTTTACAAAATCCTGCACGTATCAATAAGCTGGTTATACTCGACATTGCGCCAAAGTCATATGCCTCATTTAGTAATTACGCGCAAATCACCAATGATCACGCCTCCATTATTGATGCCATGGTTAATGTAAAGTTGGACACCGTTAAATCGAGGCAAGAGATTGATATTCAACTTGCGCAAACTTTACCAGATAAACAGCTTAGACAGTTTCTTCTGAAGAATATTGACCGCACTAAAGATGGTAAGTACCAATGGCGACTTAACCTGCCCGTGATAAAAAAGAACCTGGAGTTAATTATGGATGGCTTTTCAGAACTGTCTCCAGAAGAACTCAGGGTGAATATTCCCTCCATTTTTATTAGAGGTGAAAAATCGGGGTATGTCATGGATGAAGACACCTTAATCATTCGCAAATTCTTTAAGGATGCAGAGCTACTTAGCTTGCCCAAAGCAGGACATTGGCTACATGCAGAGCAGCCCGAATTACTAATTAAAACACTGGCTTATTTTTTACTTGATTAGGCGTGCTCAACAGCGTCTTCATCAATTAAGTCTTCGCCTTTAAACCTCAGAAACAACTGCGCGGTTGCCAACACATCTTTCTCGCAGTATTGCGCAATGCGAGCCACATCATTTTCTTCATAAAAAACAGACGCCACCTGGCTACCATCAATATCATCTTTGGGCGATGGAATATTAAAAATAGTGGTTAGTAAATTTAAGGAGGTATAATGCTTATAGTCTCCAAATTTCCATAGATCTAAGGTATCTAAAAACTTAACTTCCCACGGTTTTTTACCCGCCACATCCAATATAGATGGCAGTTTTATACCATGTATTAACATGCGACGTGCAATAAATGGAAAGTCAAATTCTTTAGCGTTGTGCCCACAAATATTCTTATGCGCATCTCGAGCAAACTGATTTAGCATGGCTCTAAAGTCTTCGAGCAACAGCTTCTCATTGTCCCCGGCGAATGATTTTACCCGAAAAATACGTTTCGTATCTCTGGCCGCAACTACACCCACGGAAATGCAAACAATCTTTCCGAATTCGGCATAGATACCAGCTCGCCCATAAACATCACCTGCTGATTGCTCTTCGTCTCTAAAATATTTCGATTTCTTATCCCACAGGTTTTGAAGATCAGCACTCACATTCTCAAATCCTGACTCCTGAGGAACTGTTTCAATATCTAGAAACATAATATCTTCGACACGAACATTATCAAGCATAATTATTAATTAAGGCTACTGAGGTTTCGCTCAATAAAATGAGTTAATATATTTATGGCAATATGGTTCTCTCCTCCTTGCGGCACAATCAAATCTGCATAACGTTTGGTTGGCTCAATAAATTGAAGGTGACTTGGTTTAACTGTTTCAGCATAGCGTTTTAATACTTTTTCCGCTGTACGTCCGCGTTCTTCTATATCACGATAAATAACCCGTGCCAAGCGATCATCCGCATCTGCATGCACAAACACTTTCAAGTCCATCAAATCGCGCAACTTCTCATCGCCGAGAATAAGGATACCCTCTACAATTATAACATCTCTAGGCTGAACTGTTTGAGTTTCTTCAGAGCGCGTACAAGTCAGGTAAGAGTACTGTGGCATTTCAATGCTTTTCCCCGCTTTTAAGGCTTCAACATGCTCAATTAGCAAATCCCATTCGATGGCATCCGGGTGGTCAAAATTTGTTTTTTGTCGCTCTTCCAGTGGCAAGTGCTTTCCATCTTTATAATAACAATCCTGTGGCAAAATAGCCACCTCATCAACCGGCAATTGCTCTACAATCTTGCGCACTACTGTTGTTTTTCCCGAACCGGTCCCCCCGGCAATCCCAATTATCAACATTTTATTCTAATTTTGCTTTCGTAGAAGACAAAATAAGAAAATTAATTGATTATGATTAAACACATCGTATTGTTTAAGCTAAAAAGCTTTGAATCGGATAGCGCCAAAAACAATAAGTTATCTGAAATTAAAGATGGTCTAATGGCTTTAATGCACACAGTTGAAACACTTAAATCAATAGAAGTAGGCCTGAATTGCAATCCCAAGGAAGACTATGATATTGCTTTAACAACTACCTTTAACAACCTAAGTGATCTAGATTTATACGCTAAACACCCCGATCATGTGGCCATTGGCAAAATCATTAGAGAGGTTTTAGAAGCTCGTTCATGTGTTGACTTCGAATATTAGATCAAACCAACAACCCTTTACCCCAACAAGTCATTTATTTCAAACCTTTTCACCTTGCACCTCTAATGATTGGACAGCCTCCACTAGATGACACATTACAAGCCATAAACACGGAAGTATACTTTAATTGCAAGCTAACACTCACCAATTATGAAGTTGAAAGTGAAGGCTCTGAGTATAAAGCTTGTCATTTTAAGCTCAACACTTTATCTATAATATGCCGCAACGCAAAGGTCACACCTAAAAAGGCAGGTCTGTTTGTAACATTCTGGAAACGCAATGCCGAAAAAATAACTGAGCCATTTAGTGACACGGACAATATTGATTTCTTCGTTATTAACACCTTGAGCGATTCACACTTTGGTCAATTTGTTTTTCCAAAGTCTGCACTTCTGTCCAAAGGCATTATCTCATCAGCTAACAAAGAAGGCAAAAGAGGTTTTAGGGTATATCCTCCTCATGTTAAGCTTACCAGCAAGCTCGCTTTAAAAACGCAAAAATGGCAGTCAGCCTTTTACTTATCTTTAGAAAAACCCATCAATCTAGCGAGGGCGGAAGCGCTATACCAACAAAGCTAAGTCCTTATTGATTCTTCGTAAATTGGCCAAGGCTCATAAAACAAAACCCCACTTTCGATTGACGAAGTGGGGTTTCTAAATTTTATATTGCTACTAAACTGAAGTCATTCTAATTATACTCGCCCCAGTGTTTAATACTAATTTGATCAAGACCCAATTTGCAGAATGAATAAATAAATGCACTTGCTAATCGAGCATTGGTGATTAATGGAATATTGAAATCAATCGCATCACGACGAATTTTATAACCATTCTTCAACTCATTCGTACTCAAATCTTTTGGTATATTAATAACAAAGTCAATCTTCTTATTGCGAATATAGTCCGTTGTATTTGGTTGCTTATCTTCATTAGGCCAGTACAGCAAAGTTGTTTCGACACCATTATCGGCGAAGAACTTGTGCGTACCACCAGTGGCAAACAAGTTATAACCACGTTCCTTTAACATACGTGCACTTTGCAGTAATTCCAGTTTAGAACGTGCCGGGCCTGATGAGATAAGAATATTCTTCTCAGGAATACGGTAACCAACCGCTAGCATTGATTGTAAAATGGCATCGTAATAATTTTCACCTATACAACCCACTTCACCTGTTGACGACATATCAACACCCAATACAGGATCGGCCTTAGCCAAACGAGCAAAAGAAAACTGTGGTGCTTTAATGCCCACATAATCTAACTCAAAAGAACTCTTGGTCAACTTCACAACTTCTAAGCCAAGCATAGCGCGCGTGGCCATATCAATTAAGTTCTCTTTCAAGACCTTAGACACAAATGGGAAACTTCGCGAAGCACGTAAATTACACTCAATCACCTTTATATCATTATCTTTAGCCAGCAACTGCATATTGAAAGGTCCAGTAATATTAAGGCCTTTCGCTATTTCACGGGCAATGCGTTTCACTCGACGAATGGTCTCTACATATAATTTTTGCGGTGGAAATACTATGGTTGCATCACCTGAATGAACACCGGCAAACTCAACATGCTCGCTAATGGCATAAGCAACCACCTCACCGTTATTGGCTACTGCATCTACTTCAATCTCCTTAGCCTGCTCAATAAATTCAGACACAACAACCGGAAACTCCTTAGATACATTAGCCGCTAATGTTAAGAAGTGCTCCAACTCGTCCTTATTAGACACCACATTCATAGCTGCACCCGAAAGCACATATGAAGGGCGCACCAACACAGGGAAGCCAACTTCATCAACAAAAGTAAAAATATCTTCGATTGACGTTAACTCGCTCCAACGTGGCTGATCAACCTTTAGCTCATCCAGTAAGCTTGAGAATTTTTGTCGGTTCTCTGCACGATCGATATCCTCTGGCGAAGTACCAAGAATAGGCACTTGCTGGCGGTGCAGCTTCATGGCCAGGTTATTCGGTATTTGTCCCCCTACCGAAACAATCACACCCTTAGGCGCCTCTAGATCGATGATGTCAAGCACACGCTCTTGTGTTAACTCATCAAAATACAAACGGTCACACATATCGTAATCCGTACTTACGGTTTCCGGGTTGTAATTAATCATTACCGATCGGTGATCTTTCTGCGCATTGATCGTATTCAGTGCATTTACACTACACCAGTCAAATTCAACGGATGAACCGATTCGATATGCTCCTGATCCAAGCACGATTACTGACTTACCATCTTTTTCATAATTGATATCGTGCGTAGTGCCACTATAGGTTAAGTACAAGTAATTGATCTGCGCCGGAAACTCACCAGCCATAGTATCTATCTGTTTCACCACTGGCACAATACCGTTGGCCTTACGATGCTCACGAACGGCAAGAAGTCCATCTTCCATATTCGTCGATTTAAGCACCAATCGCGCCACCTGAAAATCAGAGAATCCAAGCTTTTTGGCATACAATAATTTATCAAGACCTAAATCCTCTAATCCTTTATGTGATTCAAGTACCTTTTGATGATCACTTATATTTTTAAGCTTTTCTAAGAACCACTTATCAATACGTGTTAAATCGTGAATCTTATCAACAGTATAACCAGCTTGAAGGGCTTCTGAAATCGCCCACACCCGTTGATCGGTAGGTGCCTGCAATTCTGTATCAATGTCCTTATCTTTTAAAGGTTGGTTAGCCACAAAGCCATGCATACCTTGCCCTACCATACGGAGGCCTTTCTGTATAGCTTCTTCAAAATTACGACCGATAGCCATAATCTCACCAACCGACTTCATACTTGAACCAATCTCCTTCGACACACCACTAAACTTGCCTAAATCCCAACGTGGTATTTTACAAACAATATAATCCAAAGCTGGCTCAAAAAAGGCAGTTGTCGTTTTTGTAACAGAGTTCTTTAGCTCGTGAAGGCTATACCCCAAACCAAGTTTAGCAGCGATAAAAGCCAATGGATAACCGGTAGCTTTAGATGCCAAAGCACTGGAACGCGACAAACGTGCATTCACCTCAATTACCCGATAGTCTTCCGAATTAGGATCTAGTGCATATTGCACGTTACACTCTCCCACAATACCAATATGACGAATAATTTTAATGGCCAACTCACGCAACTTGTGGTATTCCGAATTAGATAGTGTTTGCGACGGCGCCACAACAATACTTTCACCAGTATGAATTCCCAATGGATCAAAATTCTCCATGTTACATACCGTAATACAGTTGTTATAAGCATCACGCACTACTTCATACTCTACCTCTTTCCATCCTTTTAACGATTCTTCAACTAAAATTTGGTTCGAATAAGAAAAAGCATTTTCGGCACGCTCAATTAATTCTTCAGTACTATGGCAAAAACCAGAACCCATGCCACCCAATGTATACGCAGCACGCACAATTATTGGAAAACCAATCTCTTTGGAAGCCTTAACGGCTTCTTCAACCGATGTTACAGCTATACTTACTGGTGTTTTAACATCAATCTCACGCAACTTACCAGCAAAAATCTCACGATCCTCGGTATTGATAATCGCCTGAACAGGTGTACCTAACACTTCTACTTTATACTTTTCGAGAATTCCTCCTTCATACAAAGCAGTACCACAATTCAGAGCCGTTTGTCCACCGAACGCCAAAAGAATACCTTCCGGCTGTTCTTTCTGAATGACTTGCTCAACAAAGTAAGGGGTAACGGGTAGATAGTAAATCTTATCAGCAATACCCTCTGATGTCTGCACGGTGGCGATATTTGGATTGATCAAAACCGTTTCAATACCTTCCTCCTTAAGTGCCTTTAGCGCTTGCGAACCCGAGTAATCAAACTCACCAGCCTCACCAATCTTAAGCGCACCTGAGCCTAGAACTATAACCTTTTTGACGTTCTTCTTCATCTTTAATTATATAATTATTGTTTTTGATACATTTCCTTTCGTGACAAAATAGGCATTCGCCAATCCCATCTCACTTGCGACAATAAGCGACTCAACAGCTTCATATTTTTCAAAAACATTTAACATCTTTTTTCAATATTTATGCAGTTTATTATCGTTTCACCTGAAAAAACACGCGCTAAAATTCTATTCTCGTTAATTTTTATGCACAACAAATCATCAAAAGATGACTTTCGAGACAGAAAACAAACTAAAATTGAAAAAATAAAGAATAACAACAGGGATGTTTCTTGCTGTGGATAGGTGATTTCACTTATGTATAGACCCAAATTAGTCACTCGTTCGACTGTTGTTTTATACGTTATAGAAAAATATTGTCGTGCAAAAATACATATTTTTTACAAAAAATAGCTTTGAAATTAATATTTATTGAATATTTTTGCACTGTCAATGTATATTTATACACTAACAAAGAAGAAGAACCAAATGAAAATTAAAGCCCAACGTTTAATTGCGATTAAACAACTCATCAGTTCGCGAAAAGTAAGTTCGCAAGAAGAGCTGGTAGTTTTACTGGAAGGTGAAGGTTACAAAATCACACAAGCAACATTATCGCGTGACCTTAAATACCTAAAAGTAGCCAAAGTACCAGATGCAGAAACAGGATATAAATATGTGGTGCCAGAAACAGGACAAAAACAAGAAGAGTCAACCAGCTACGAGGAATTTCCGGTGAGCGGTGTTGAGTCAATTGAATTCTCTGGACACATGGCCATAATGAAAACCAGACCAGGCTTTGCCAATGGAATTGCCTCTGTTATTGATAGTCATGGCCCATATGAGATATTAGGAACAATCGCCGGAGATGACTCAATACTATTAATCAGTCGCGAGGGCGTTTCTAAATCAGATGTTATTAATGCACTGTCACTGTTTATGCCGGGTTTAAAAGAAAAGACACTGTAAGACAAAGCACTTACGCAACAGGCTAATACAAAAATAAAATGAGCAAGTTTAACATATTTGTCGCAACAAAAGCCCACATCAGCTATGTAGATGTGATATTAAAAACCATTGCTGAAGCAGCTAAGGTTCGTGGCACAGGTATAGCCAAACGAAATCCGGATTATGTCTTGAAGAAGATTGAAGAAGGCAAGGCTATCATTGCGATAAATGGGAACGAATTTGCAGGTTTTTGTTACATCGAAACATGGGGACATGACAAATTTGTAGCCAATTCAGGACTAATAGTCGTTGACAAATTTAGGGGCCATGGCCTTGCTAAAAAAATCAAAAGTAAAGCCTTTGATTTATCAAGAGAACGCTATCCTGATGCCAAAATTTTTGGCTTAACAACAGGTTTAGCCGTCATGAAGATCAATTCTGACATTGGCTATCGCCCCGTCACCTTCTCAGAACTTACCGATGATGAGGATTTCTGGCAAGGCTGCAAAAGTTGTGTTAACTACGATATTCTAGTCAGAACAGAACGGAAACATTGCCTATGCACAGGTATGCTTTATGATCCTGTTAAACATGCTCAGCTCTCAAAAAACAACAAAAAACCCTTAAAGGTATTCTCACGCCTGCGGAATGTGGTTAAAAAGAACCATGGATAATTAGAAAATACCTCAAAGAACACAACAGGTTTATTTTTGAATAATAAGTATTAGGCTATTGACAAATAAATAATAACAATGGAAAAAGTAGTTTTAGCGTATAGTGGTGGTTTAGACACGTCTTTTTGTGTCAAATACCTGGCCGAGGAAAAGAATTTAGACATTTATTCTGCTATTGCCAATACCGGTGGTTTTAGCCAAGCAGAATTAAATGATATTGAAACCAAAGCATACGAGTTGGGCGTTGCTAAACATGCAACACTCGATGTGACCAAACGCTATTACAACCGCTGCATCCGTTATATGATTTACGGCAATGTACTTAAAAACAATACTTATCCATTATCTGTAAGCTCTGAGCGTATTTTTCAGGCCTTGGCAATTGTTGATTATGCCCGATCAATAGGTGCTAAATACATCGCCCACGGTAGCACAGGCGCGGGAAACGATCAAATTCGCTTTGACCTGACTTTTCAGGTACTAGCGCCAGACATTAAAGTCATTGCGCCCATTAGAGATTTAAAACTTTCGCGTGAAGAAGAGATTGACTACCTGAAAAAACGAGGTGTCATCCGTGACTGGACAAAAATGGATTATTCCATCAATAAGGGTTTGTGGGGTACTAGCATTGGAGGCAAAGAAACCTTAACATCAAACGAAACCATACCACAGGAAGCCTATCCCAGCCAGCTGGCTAATGATGGCGAAGAAACATTGGAGTTAGGTTTTATAAGAGGTGAATTGGCAACAGTAAACAATCAACCCTTTGATAATGCCATTGAAGCTATCAAAACCATTGAACAACATGGTTCTGCCTTTGCCATTGGACGAGACATGCATGTCGGCGATACCATTATTGGCATCAAGGGTCGAGTTGCATTTGAAGCAGCCGCACCTCTTCTAATCATTAAGGCGCACCATGTTCTAGAAAAACATGTATTAAGTAAGTGGCAAATTCATTGGAAAGAGCAACTGGCAAATTGGTACGGTATGTTCTTACATGAGTCGCAATACTTGGAACCAGTGATGCGCGATATTGAGAAATTTCTTGAAAGCACACAAAACAATGTAACAGGTAAAGTCATCCTTAAGCTTAAACCCTATCGATTTGAGGTAGTTGGCATAGAGTCTGACCATGACTTGATGAGTAGTGAATTTGGCGAATATGGCGAAATGAATAAAGCATGGACAGCAAGTGATGTGGAGGGCTTTACGACCATTATGGCTACCCCAATGAAGATTTACAATGCCGTAAACAAAGGGCAACTTGACTTAAAAAATAACGATGATTAAGGTTGGTATTATAGGCGGAGCAGGTTATACTGCAGGTGAGTTGGTGCGTATCTTATTACATCACCCTAAAGCCCACATTGCTTTTATACAAAGTACGAGTCAGGCAGGTTTGCCGATATCGGACATTCATACAGATTTAGTGGGTGATACAGCTCTTACTTTTGTATCAGGTACTGACTATTCAGTTGATGTTCTATTTTTATGCATGGGGCATGGCCGATCATTAGAATTCGTCAATGCCATTCCCCAAAGCTATAAAGGCAAACTCATTGATCTTAGCCACGATTTTAGACTAAAAAATAAGGCAGCTGGTTTTATTTATGGCCTTCCGGAACTCAATAAAAATGCGATTAGCAAGGCCGATAAAATTGCTAATCCAGGTTGCTTTGCTACAGCAATACAGCTGGCACTTTTGCCATTGGCTAAAGCAAATCAACTGGCAGAAATACATGTACATGCCATTACTGGGTCTACAGGTGCAGGTCAAGCTGCCAGCGAAACAACACACTTTAGCTGGCGAAACAACAATACATCAGTATATAAAGCATTTGAGCACCAACACTTAAATGAAATAGGTGAGTCACTTGTACAGCTACAAAATGACTATAGTGATGCCATCAACTTTATACCCATACGTGGCAATCATCCACGTGGAATATTAGCATCAATTTATTTGGATAGCACACTAACAGAGCAAGAAGCACTAAAGCTATACCAAAACTATTATGCAGATCAACCGTTTACGATCGTTATTAACAAAAATCCTGATTTAAAACAAGTTACCAATACGAACAAAGCCTTGGTATACATCAGAAAACACGGCACAAAACTACACATCATCAGCGTGATTGATAACCTTCTAAAAGGTGCTTCTGGTCAGGCTGTTCAAAATATGAATCTTTTATTTGGTTTGGATGAAGCAGAAGGTCTTCTATTAAAATCTGTAGCTTTTTAGACACAGGTTTTTGGTTTAAATTTTTAGGTGTTCATTCTTCTTTGTATGAAGACCAACTGCTCATGAGTACTGCAGACAACGGTCTGCGGTACTTCATCCTATAAAGCTATGCTGATGTATAGTATCCCTCAAGATGATTACAAACCAAGAGATTCTGGTATAGCAACGCAAGCATACTAAGTAATTCTAGATCGACTACATTCAAATTACTGCTTGAAAATAGAATTAACAAGCTACTCAATTAAAAGGAGAAACTTTATTATGGAACTATTTGACGTTTACTCTTTATTTAACATCACACCTACCAAAGCACTAGACTGCACCGTATGGGATGATCAAGGCAATCAATACCTCGATTTATATGGTGGTCATGCGGTGATTTCAGTTGGTCACAGCCATCCCCATTACATCGACCGCATCACAACTCAGATCAATAAAATTGGTTTTTATAGCAATTCTGTATATAATCCTATGCAAGGTGAGTTAGCCAATAAATTGGGTGAAATAAGTCAACTCTCCGATTATCAGCTTTTCTTATGTAATTCAGGTGCCGAAGCCAATGAGAATGCCCTCAAACTAGCGTCATTTCATACCGGAAGAGCCAAAGTAATTGCATTCGAAAAAGGTTTTCATGGGCGTACGTCAGGTGCCGTTTCCATTACAGATAATCAGGATATCATTGCACCATATAATGCCAATCACTCGGTTGAAATATTACCCTGGGAGGATATTGATGCCGTTGAAAACAGCTTATCTCAAGGTGATGTTGCAGCTATTATTATTGAAGGTATTCAAGGCATTGGAGGAATCCATATCCCATCAAAAGACTTTTTAGAAGCTATACAAAAATATTGCGTTAAGTACGGCACCTTATTAGTGCTCGACGAAATTCAATCGGGCTACGGTAGAAGCGGGCATTTCTTTGCTTTTCAACAAGCAGGTATTGAGCCTGATATTATAACCGTGGCCAAAGGCATGGGCAATGGATTTCCAATGGGCAGTGTGTTAATCTCACCTAAGCTAAAACCTCGAAAAGGCATGTTGGGCACTACCTTTGGCGGAAACTACTTAGCGTGTGCAGCAGGGTTAGCAGTTTTAGAGATAATTGAAGCTGAAAACCTAATAGATAATGCTAAAAAGCAAGGTGAATACATTACCTCTAAACTTAATTATCTTTCTAATATAGAAACAGTAAGGGGTACTGGATTGATGCTTGGCATTGAAACAAATAAAAAAATTACGTCAATAAGGAAGGAGTTATTACTAAAAAATTATATTTTTACAGGCGTTTCCGGCACATGTACAATGAGGTTACTACCTCCACTGACTCTTAAGAAGAGCCACATAGACCATTTTATTAATGGCCTTGCGGATGCTATTGAGAGCGGATAATATTTTATACGAAATGGTTAGGTCGCACTGGAACGAAGAATGGAAAGAAGTTAAGTTTGAAGAAGGCGCTTTAAAAAAGCGATACGCTATATCAAACTACGGCAGAATAATAAGTTACACAAATAAGATTGATGAGGGCTCATACATTAGAGGCGGAAAACTAAGAGGTTACTCCACGTTACCACTCAGGCCTTTTGGGAAGTCAAAAACTTATTATGTACACAAAATAGTCGCTGAACTTTTCATTCCAAAAACTTCTGATAAGCAACAATTTGTAATTCATCTCGATTACAATAAGTCAAACAATTTTGTAGAAAATCTCCAATGGACCGATAAGACTGAGATGTTTGCTCACCAGCAAAACAATCCCGCAGTTCTTGAAGCCAGAGAGAAACAAAAAGGGCGCAAAACACAACAAGGCCACAAACTTACAGCAACACAGGTAATGCGATTAAAGATGAAAATCAACGATCCCAATCGCAAAACACGCTTAAAACTAATAGCCCGAGAGTTTGGGATTAGTGAAATGCAGTTGTATCGTATTAAATCTGGTGAAAACTGGAGCCATGTTGAAGTAGAAATACCATTAGACGAAGGTAAATAAGCTTTCCGAAGGATTTTTAAGTTGTTTTGCGTAAATTTATAAGTCTAAACTTCGTTATTCTTATAAATTGTTATTAAGACGGCTTAAAATTATTCTTTATGAAAGTAGAAAAGGTAGCCATCATTGGTGGTGGCAATTTGGGTACAGCCATAACTCGTGGCTTATTAGCAAATGGTTTGTTTCAACCTTCGCAGCTTGTTATTACAAGGCGTCGTACAGCACTACTTGCCGAGTTTGAAGAGCTTGGCGTGCACATTACCAGCGATAATTTACTTGCAGCGCGTAATGCCAACATCATACTCCTCGGCATTAAACCATATCAATTAGAGAGTGTTGTAAAAGAAATTGAACCTGCTCTAAACAAAGAGAGTATTGTTATTTCGTTGGCTACCGGAGTTTCGTCTTCTGAAATACAAGCACACTGCCCGATCAAAATACCAATATTCAGAGCCATGCCTAATACAGCCATCGAAATTGGCGAATCGATGACATGCCTATCAGCTTACAATACCACACCACAACAAGAAAAACAGGTACTGCAGCTGTTTGAGCAAATGGGACAAGCCCTTATTATCCCGGAGGAAATGATGGCAGCATCAACCGTTTTAGCCGCCTGTGGCATTGCGTATGCCATGCGTTTTATTCGTGCCGCTACGCAAGGCGGTATCGAAATAGGCTTTGGGTCAAAGCTGGCCTTACAAATTTCAGCTCAAACCATTAAAGGAGCTGCTGATTTATTAATACAAAAAGGCTCTCACCCCGAGGACGAAATAGACAAAGTAACCACTCCACGTGGCGTTACCATTTCTGGTCTGAATGAAATGGAGCACCAAGGCTTTAGTTCATCATTAATAAAAGGCTTGTTGACTTCATACAACAAAATCGAGAATAAGAAATAGCTCAAACATGTATAGTAAATCAACCATAAAAATTGGCTCTAATGTGTTGGCTAACTCAGCGGGCGGACTTAACACAAGTCGCATTAATGATTTAGTGGCTCAAATTGCCAAAATACACCTTAGTGGCAAAAAAGTCATTCTCGTTTCATCGGGTGCGGTAGCTTCGGCAAAGGGCATGGTGACTTTCGACAAAAGAACAGATCGGGTATCGCAACGCCAACTACTTTCTTCCATTGGTCAAGTCAAATTGATGAACCTATACAGTCAACTATTTGAATTACACAATATACAGATTGCACAGGTTTTAGTCACCAAGCAAGATTTTAGCTCGCGAGAGCATTACCTTAACATGAAAAACTGCGTTGACGCCTTGTGGAACAATAACATTTTACCCATTGTAAATGAGAATGATGCCGTATCTGTTACTGCATTAATGTTTACCGATAATGATGAGTTAAGTGGCATGATGGCATCAATGATGCAATGTCAGGGCTTGGTGATTCTAAGCAATGTAGATGGCATCTACAACGGTCATCCAAATGATAAAAGTGCCAATATTATTCCGCATATTTCACCGGATGAAAAAGACCTCGATCAATACATCTCAACAACCAAATCAGATTTTGGGAGGGGTGGTATGTTGACCAAATGCCGCGTGGCACAGAAATCTGCCATGTCTGGTATCAACGTGCATATTGCCAATGGAACGCGCATCAACATCCTTACCGACCTTTACAACAATCCAAAACTACTGGAACACACACACTTTAGCGCAGGCGAAGGCTATCCAGCTATCAAGCAATGGATTGCTTATTCTGAGGGTTTACAAAAGCGGAAATTGAAATTAATGCTGGCGCCTTTCAGGCCTTGTCTTCACCAAAAGCAAGTAGCTTATTACTCGCTGGCGTGGTAAGCATAAAAGGTGATTTCGAGAAAAATGAATTGGTGAAAATCATCAATGAACAAAAGCAAGTTATTGGCATTGGCAAAGCGGCCTACAGTAAACGAAAAGCTGAGAAACATTGGAAAGACAGTAAGTACAAGGCTCTGATACATTATGATTACTTATACCTATTCCCTGAATTTATCAACTAAAAGCCTCCATCCATGTACACGTCCTATTTCGAAAAAGTAAAACAGGCTTCGCGAAGCCTATCATCACTTAGTGATGAAAAAATCACTCAAATACTCAAAAGCTTGAGTAAAGAACTTTGCTGTAAACAAGAGTTGATCTTGGCAGCTAACGCCGAAGATTTAAAACGAATGGCTCATGATGACCCCAAATACGATCGATTAAAACTAAATCAATCACGCCTTAAAACCATAGCTGAAGATTTGATTAATGTGGCCCAGTTACCTTCTTCTATAGGCGAAATACTTGAAAAACGCACCATGCCAAATCAACTGCAAATCGAAAAAAAGCGTGTCGCATTAGGCGTTGTTGGTGTCATTTATGAAGCACGCCCTAATGTAACGATTGATGTTTTTGCCTTGTGCCTTAAATCTGGCAATGCCTGTGTACTTAAAGGTGGTAGCGATGCCGCAAACAGCAACAAAACACTGGTGAAGATCATACATGAGGTGCTTGACAAACACAATCTTGATCCAGATATTGTGCAACTTTTACCAAATGACAGAAGAGCAAGCGATGAACTTATGTCGGCAACAGCGTATGTGGATGTCCTTATTCCTAGGGGCTCTCAGGCCCTAATTAATACGGTTAGAGATAAGTCGAAACTACCTGTTATAGAAACAGGAGCAGGCATCGTACACACCTATTTTGATGAAACAGGTGATGTAGAAATGGGACAAAAAATAATATGTAATGCCAAAACCCGGCGCGTCAGTGTATGCAATGCGCTTGACTGCCTCATTATTCATCAATCTCGGCTAA
>Ga0193951_1000169_pt1 | contig 29612 bp, 32 predicted proteins | sample BB_2_MG_FD_140370 | JGI IMG/M metagenome (GOLD analysis project Ga0193951, IMG submission 140370) | Microbial mat bacterial communities from the Broadkill River, Lewes, Delaware, United States - BB_2_MG | ecosystem: Environmental > Aquatic > Freshwater > River > Microbial mats | place: USA...
AATTCATTCGAATTGACACACCGTTTATTTTGAAAGTTAGGATTAAAAATTGCAAAAAGTTAATCCGAAACAAACCTTAAAGAGTATACGTTCTTTTTATTAATGATTAAACATTTATTGGTGCCCTTTGAGTTACTCAAAACACATTAAAGTAAATGTTAAGCGAGACCGATTAATTAATTTATTATAGCTAAAAGCTATTTAATTTAATTTTTTCTTGGATTGTTCAACTAAAAAATTATTTTTGCAAAAATTAAATTACACACGCAATTATGTATTGGACATTAGAATTAGCATCTTATTTAAGTGATGCACCTTGGCCAGCAACCAAAGACGAGCTTATTGACTACGCGATTAGAACAGGAGCACCTTTGGAAGTTGTAGAAAATTTACAAGCGATAGAAGATGAAGGAGATTCTTATGACTCTATTGAAGAAATTTGGCCAGATTATCCAACTGATGAAGATTACCTCTGGAATGAGGATGAATATTAACATATAAAATTATCACAAAAAAGTCTCTTGCGTTATACTTAACTAAGAGACTTTTTTTATTTTCGGATGCTTTTTTGAGTTGAGATCAACATTTAAAAAATACGCTGCTGTCACTCAGAATCGAAATATAAGATGTTAATCACCTTACAAGTGATGAATTAAAAACGTTTATATAATCCCTTTAAGAAGTATTAAAATAAAAGCATAAGCTTTTGTTAAAGATACTGAGCGTAGCTCATTAGCGGTGTTTTTCTTAAATTAGAAACACCAAAACTAACTGAAATTAACAAATAAAAGATTGATGCAAATCAATCTTTTACAAACATTATACTATGACTTTTTTAGATAAAGTACTTAAAGTTTTTGTTGGAGATAAATCCAAACAAGACGTTAGTGCCATTAAACCTATTGTTGAGAAAATAAAAACGTTTGAAAAAGCTTTAGAAGCTTTATCTCATGACGAACTAAGGGCAAAAACAGCTGAATTTAAAGCTAAAATTGCCGAAGCTAGATTACCGCTTCAAACTAAAAAAGACGACATTTTAGCTAAAGCTCAAGTGACTGAAGATATTGATGAACGTGAAGATATGTATCTTGAAGTTGATAAAATCGATGACGAAATCTACGAAGTTACCGAAGGGGTTTTAAACGACATTCTACCTGAGGCTTTTGCTGTCGTTAAAGAAACTGCAAAACGTTTTGTGCACAACACACAAATTCCGGTAACTGCAAATGCTATTGACCGTGAAATTTCTGGTGAGCACGATTATGTAACCTTAGAAGGAGACCAAGCCATTTGGGCAAATTCATGGGATGCTGCAGGGAAACCTATTACTTGGGACATGATTCACTACGATGTTCAACTTATTGGTGGTATCGCCATGCACCAAGGTAAAATTGCTGAGATGCAAACTGGTGAAGGTAAAACCTTAGTGGCTACACTTCCTGTGTATTTAAATGCTTTAGCTGGTAAAGGTGTGCACCTCGTAACGGTAAATGATTACTTAGCCAAACGAGATAGCGCTTGGATGGCACCAATCTTTCAGTTTCATGGTATGAGTATCGATTGTATCGATTACCACCAACCAAATTCTGATGCACGTCGTAAAGCGTATAACGCAGACATTACTTACGGTACTAACAACGAATTTGGTTTTGATTACTTACGTGATAATATGGCACATTCGCCAGACGATTTAGTGCAACGTCCGCATCATTATGCGATTGTAGATGAGGTCGATTCTGTATTAGTAGATGATGCACGTACTCCTTTAATTATTTCTGGTCCTGTGCCGAGAGGTGATGAACACGAGTTCGATGCGCTGAAACCTAAAGTGCAACAAATTGAAGAAGTACAACGTAAATATTTGATTGGAGTCTTAGCCGAAGCAAAAAAATTAATTGCTGCAGGCGACACTAAAGAAGGTGGTTTCCAATTATTAAGAGCTTACAGAGGTATTCCTAAAAATAAGGCTTTAATTAAGTTTTTATCTGAAGAAGGTATTAAGCAATTATTGCAGAAAACAGAAAACTTCTACATGCAAGATAATAATAGAGAAATGCCTAAAGTAGATGCAGAACTCTATTACGTTATTGATGAAAAAAACAATCAAGTTGAATTATCTGATAAAGGTGTAGAGTTTCTTTCTGGTAAAGATGATCCTAACTTTTTCGTGATGCCAGAAATGGGAACGGAAATCGCTAAAATTGAAGCGATGGGCTTATCCTCTGAAGAAGAAGCCAATCTTAAAGAAGAATTATTTAGAGATTTCGGAATTAAGTCTGAGCGTATTCACACTTTAAACCAATTACTAAAAGCCTACGCTTTATTTGAAAAAGACAATCAATATGTTGTTATGGACAACAAGGTTATGATTGTCGATGAGCAAACAGGTCGTATTATGGATGGTCGTCGTTACTCAGATGGCTTACACCAAGCCATTGAAGCTAAAGAAAATGTAAAAATTGAAGCAGCGACACAGACTTTTGCAACCGTAACCCTTCAAAATTACTTTAGAATGTACCGTAAACTGTCTGGTATGACAGGTACTGCGGTAACGGAAGCTGGCGAATTCTGGGAAATCTACAAGTTAGATGTTGTAGAAATTCCTACCAACAGACCAATCGCTAGAGATGATAGAGACGATTTAGTTTACAAAACAAAACGCGAAAAATACAACGCTGTTATTGATGAAGTAGTAAGCTTATCTAATGCCGGCAGACCTGTACTTATTGGTACAACTAATGTAGAGATTTCAGAGCTTTTAGGCAAAATGTTAAGCATTCGTAAAATAAATCATAATGTCTTAAATGCTAAGCAGCATAAAAAAGAAGCCGATATTGTAGCACAAGCAGGTAATGCTGGGCAAGTCACCATCGCTACCAACATGGCTGGTCGTGGTACTGACATTAAGTTAAGTGACGAAGTAAAAGCTGCAGGTGGTTTAGCCATTGTAGGTACGGAACGTCACGATTCGCGTCGTGTAGACAGACAGTTACGAGGTAGAGCTGGTCGTCAAGGAGATCCTGGAAGTTCACAATTCTACGTGTCTTTAGAAGATAATTTAATGCGTTTATTTGGTTCGGAACGTATTGCTAAGATGATGGACAGAATGGGCTTAAAAGAAGGAGAAGTGATACAACACGGTATGATTTCAAAATCTATTGAGCGTGCGCAGAAAAAAGTGGAAGAAAATAACTTCGGAGTGCGTAAGCGTTTATTAGAATATGATGATGTTATGAATGCGCAACGTGAAGTCATCTATAAACGTCGTCGTAATGCCTTGCATGGAGAACGTTTAAGAGTTGATTTAGCAAACATGATTTTTGATACTTCTGAAGGTATTGCTGAAACAAATAAACTAGCTAACGATTATAAAAACTTCGAGTTTGAATTGATCCGTTATTTCTCAATGGAATCTCCTATTACGGAAGCTGAATTTGGTAAAAAGAATGCTTCAGAAATTGCAGGTATCATTTATAAAGCCGCTTTTCAACATTATAGAGAAAAAATGCAACGTGCTGCAGATTTAGCTTTTCCTGTAATTGAAAATGTGTATGATACGCAACGCGACAAGTTTAAGCGTATTGTAGTGCCATTTACAGACGGAGTAAAAAATCTACAAGTAGTAACCGACTTAGAAAAAGCTTACCAAACCAAAGGTACACAGCTTATTAATGATTTTGAAAAGAACATTACCTTAGCCATTGTAGACGATGCTTGGAAAGTACATTTACGTAAAATGGATGAATTAAAGCAGTCGGTACAATTAGCCGTACACGAGCAAAAAGATCCATTATTAATTTATAAATTTGAGTCTTTTGAGCTGTTTAAAGCAATGATTGACCAAGTGAATAAAGATGTGATTTCATTCTTATTTAAAGGTGAAATTCCACAAGAAACCGCACATAACATTCAAGAAGCTAGAGCACGTAAGCAAGAAAAATTGGAAACTCAAAAAGATGAGATTCAAAATTTAGATGAGCGTGCCTCTCAAAGCAGACAAGCTGGTGAAGGTGCATCGCGCCAACAGCAGCAAGTGGTAGAAACGATTGTAAGAGACCAACCTAAAATTGGACGAAACGATAAAGTGACCATTAAGAATGTAATGAGTGGTGAAACCAAAGATGTAAAATACAAACAAGCCATTCCTTTAATCGATAAAGGAGAATGGGTTTTGGTGCATGACTAAATCGATTCCTTTAAATGTAGGAATGGTATAAAAAGACCTAAAAATAGAATTTGAAAAAATCCTGATGTTCGCATCAGGATTTTTTCTTTTAAACCCACCCAACGTCTCTTCACGTATGTCAACCTTTTTGTAGGTTTGTATCGAGAATCAATAACCTAATGCACTTACGCTGCAAATCACTACGATTGACGATATATTTTAAATACACAAGAACCTAAAACATCTTGTGTGCATAAATTACTAATTATCAATAGATTTTAGTAACTTTAAAAACCACCATTCAATGCACCTATCTAATATGAAATATATTATCACCACCTTTATTTTTACAGCACTCTTACTATCTTGTAACACTACAGACAAAACCAAAACAACCCCTAAAGTTACCGATGTCGCACAAACCACCACAGCACCAAAACCAACTGACACAGATAAAGCCTTACAGCCTATTGACTCTGACGAAGCCTTAATCGCCACCGCATTATTGGCAGCTCCCGAAGCCAGTAGAGCCGAATGCAAAGTTATAGGCTATAACATGAAAGGAGAATTTGTAACCTTTAAAGAAGGAAGCAACGAATTTATTGTACTTGTAGACAACCCAAATAAAAAAGGCTTTAGTGCCGCATGCTATCAAAAAGGTCTCGATCCTTTTATGGCAAGAGGACGCGCTTTAAAAGCCGAAGGTAAAACGCACCAAGAGATTTTTGATATTCGTGAAGCAGAAGTGAAAGCCGAACAACTCCACATTCCCACAGGTGCGACATTACATATTTATTCCGGACCAAAAACCCTGTACAATCCTGAAACCTCAAATGTAGCCGATGCCAAACTGAGATATGTCGTATATTTACCTTGGGCTACGGCCGAATCTACAGGCTTGCCAGAAGCACCAGCCGCGTCTAACCATCCTTGGATTATGAATCCTGGGACACATAGAGCACATATTATGATTTCGCCTTTAGCAACCGATTAAAATTTAAACCTTCGTATACCTAAACATTAGCATTTTTTTAAGGACTTTGCGGCAAACCGTATTCACCATAACCATAACGCACTTATATTTAAGCCATATACGTAAAGTTACGTACAAAACTTAGTCTAAAATTACTTAGTTTTATGCATTCCGTTTAAGCCATGACATCACAGCTGTTATCAAGACAACGAAACGGGATATTAATGATGATTGTGGTGATAATAGACGTTACCCAACATTTAAGAGCAACTTAAGTAAAAACCATGAAAACAGCATTAGATATTTTAGAAACTAATAATTATTATAGACATTTAATATTATTTAAGCTTTACATCGAACTTAATGGTGTCACAAATGAATATTATGATAATTTGCAAAAAGATATTAAAAATCTATTAAAAGATGAATTTTCTTTGAAGAACTATAACGCTGCCATAAATTATTTAGATAATTCAAATTATATTAAAAACGGAGGCGGAAGTCTGACGATTAATGGAGTTAATTATTTCGAAAGATTTATTAATGACTTTTCGAAATTAGAAATTGAAGACCAAAACGTTTTAGAAAAAGAATTACCGAAAGAATATTTTGATTTTTTTAAATTCACCACTAAAGCTAATACAGTATTAAGTTTTATTAACAATATTATTAAAGTAAATAACAACTTTAATTAATAGAACAAATGAACATCAGTTTTGACCTTGATAGCACTTTAATTCCGAATGGAAAAGAATTTGAAACTGAAAACAGAAGTGGAATTGCTAAACTTTTCGGAATTGAGAAAATAAGAAAAGGAACAAGACAATTGATTTCCGATTTACAGATTAAAGGACATAAAATTCATATTTATACAACATCATATAGAACTAAAATAAAAATACGTTTGACATTAAGATATTACGGAATAAAAGTCAACCGAATTATAAACGAAAAAGAAAATCGAAAAGTTTTAAAATCTCGGAATATTAATTCATCGAAGTTTCCACCAGCATTTGATTTTGATTTGCATATTGATGATTTAAAAGGTGTTGGAATTGAGAGCGAAAGATTTAATTTTAAAACAATTATTATTAAACCGACAGACAAAAATTGGATTGATAAAATAAAAATCGGAATAAAAAACGTTGGGTAACACCGTATATAATTTATTGCTAGTTCTAACCTACTTACGAAAATCCTTCCGGATTTTCTATTCGGTTTTTATTTGCTAAATTAGTTGCATAAAACACGCCACAAATCATACACAATCACGTTGCAAATCATTACCTGTATGAAAACTAAACTGATATTTCTTATTATAACAACTACATTATCTAGTTGTCAAAATAATAAAAAAATTGATAAGCAAAAGAATGTGGCATATTATGACACTGGAGAAATTTTAGGACAAGGATTTTTAAATGATGATAGTTTAAAAATTGGAAAATGGGATTATTTTAAAAAGGATGGATCTATTGATAAGACTTTTGAATACCTAATTATTAACGGTAAACAATATACTAATCAAAACTGGACTTATGGAAAAAGCAAGAATGATACTCTAAAAGACATAAGCCATTATTTTAAAATACAGGGTTTCAAAGAATACAACAATATAAATGACACAATTCATATAAACATCGAATACAAACCGCTTCTTGCTTTAAATTCACAGTTAATCCTTTGTACGAGTAATAATATTAATAAAGATTTCGACAATATTAATGTTGTTGAATTAGATACAGTCTATGGAAAAAATATGAAAATAGACTTTGTTTTCATTCCTCAAAAAAAAGGAAAAAATACTTTTAGAGGATTTTTAAAAGAATTCTATCATATCGAACCAACCAAAGAAGATGATATAGATTATAAGGAAAGAGTTGTGTATTTTGATAAGGAATACTTCGTCACTAATTAAAACGTTTTACAACAACGTGAATAATTAATTGCTAAATTTAGTAATGAAAACACGTAATTATTCTTATACAACAACGTTACAATATGAAAACTAAGTATATACTATACATAATTATATTACTCGGAACTTCTTGTAGTTCAAACAAAAGTTTGGTTGTTAATTATTTGAAAGCTAAAAATGACTGTAATTTTGAGGCCATGAGTAAACGACTTCATGAAAACTATTACGAAAATTTTTTAAACAATTCAATATTAGAAATAAAAAACCTAGACCATCTTAAAGACTTCACCGAATGGGGTTGCATTATGTCATCAAATGTTGAAATGAAAAATATTAGCAGTTCAAAAGGTAAGGTTAAGACCATTGAGAAACATACGAATCTTATTGATTCTATATTAAATAGAAACCCGAGAGTTTTTCAAATCACATATTATATTGAAAATAATAAAATTAAATATGCACGAATTGATACACTTAGTGGCTATAGAAAAAACGCTTTGCAAGGAAAGTTAGCACTTGAAAAATTCGAAAACTTTGTTTTAAAAAATAGTATAGATAAGGGAAATGGTATAAAAAAAGAAGATGCTGTGAAATTGAAGAATGCCCTGTTGAAGTATAAAAATACGATAACTAACAATAGCCATAAGTAATTGCTTGTTCTCGCCCACCTAAATAACTCTAACTAACTTACGTTCTGCAATTTATTGTTTAACTTTAGGACTTAAACCATGTAAAAAGCGATAAACTAATCCGTTGTGCATTTTACAGAAAACAAAACACATTATAAAAATGGCAAGGTTAAACACCGAACATTTTAGAAACTAAACAATCAGAATTATGAAAACAACAGCTAACCAATTGACTTTACTAGTAATCCTTTCCATATTAATTTTTGGATTACAAAGTTGTAAGCAAAAGCTCAAGAAAGAAACGAAAGAAGTTGAAAAAGAAGTAATCGTTGCATCTGAAAAACCTGAATATTTTTTGTTGCGACCAGAAGTGGAAAAGGCTTATGGATATTCTCACGCGGTGAAAATTGGAAATAGTATTAAAATTTCAGGAGCAGTAAGTATGGACGATAAAGGAATTCCAACGGCTGTTGGTGATATAGAACAGCAGATAAAAAACTGTTATGCTGATTTGGAAAAAATATTAAATCATTATGGTTGTACATTTGACGATGTTATAAAAGAAGACATTTTTACAACTGATATGGCACAAATGCTAGAAAAATCAGCTTATAGAGCTGAAATTTATAAAAACGGATTTCCTACTGGTTCTTGGCTCGAAGTTAAGGGATTGGCATTACCTGAATTTATGGTTGAAATTGAACTTGAAGTACATAAAGTTGAATAAAAGTACAAACGTACAACAATAGCTATAAGCCAGTGCTTGTTTTGCTTGCCTGTAACAGTCCTATTGAACTTTCAATCTGTAATATATTGGCTAATTTTAATATTTAACAGGCATCTAAATCTTACACAAGACCATCGCTTGCGACCAAAATCTTTTAGTATAACAAAGAACAATTACACCACTTTTATTTGCCAGTAAAAATGCCAATAAAAATGATATATAAGTTAAAATAACTAACCGACGAAATTATTAAAGCTCAGGATAAAGAAATGAAAGCTATAATTAAGCGTTTAGAAGCTGAGAAAAAAGCATTAAAAAAACAGGTAAACCCAAAGATTCTATTCTTGTTCAATTTCTTTTACTACATTAGTTCTCATCAACACATTACCAAAGCGCAGAAACAAAGCTAAGTATCTCAACTAATAGTCATTGGTTGTATATTAAATAATATCTGAGTATAATTATGAACAGAACTAAAAATTTTAATTTATTGAGAAAAATTAATAGTGTTAAAGGCCTCTTGCTCGCTTCAGAATTACAACCAGAGGCTATAATTAAACTATTGACCGAATTTTATATCGCTTCCGCCTCTAAAGATGAAGAAATTGCCGACTTTAAGCGCCAATTAGAAAATGGCAATAAAATTGATTTACTCAATCTACTCAACAATTATAAGGAGAATATTTCAAAATTAATTTTTAAAAATCCATGCTCTAAAAATTGGAATCATTTGGTGGACACAGACCACGATAATACCAAATACTGTATGGATTGTAAAAAGAACGTTTATCTTGTCACCACAGAAGCGGAATTCATCAAAAGAAGAAATTTAGAACAATGTGTTGCCATAAATACGCACAACACTAAAATACCTCAAGAACATGACAAACATTATAAAGCTTGTCATTTAAAATTTAGTGAGGTCGAAGAATTTTTAGGATTACCTTTTTAATTGTAACAATGGATCAAATCAATAATTTAATAGCCCTAAAATCAATGTTAGAATTGAATATGATTAATTCAAATTTAAACATTTTACTTGCTCAAATTTCTGACAAGATTTTAGCTAGAAAGATAATTAGTGAGCTTAAAAGGAGAAATTATGGCCATATCATCTCTTTAATTGATGAGCATTTATATCAGACGAATCAAAATCCGCTATGTTATCAACAAAATGACATTAAACAATTCAATTTTGAAACGATTGAGAATAGTAATATAAAGGATTTAAAATGTATTTTAGGCATTTCTACGCTTAATTTTAATACCGCAAAGGACATTAATGGCGAAGAAACTGACTTCTTAAAACATTGGGATAACCTCAACCGATTTGCTGTGTATTGCGGAAAACATTTAGTAACAATTATTAAAGAGCATCCTGAGTATCCATTATATATTGAAAAAGAAATTAAAGAAGCCAAGCTAGGAACTTATACCAAAATCACTATCAGTTGTCAGAAAGCTATTGAACGCTTATATGAAGATCGCGTTAATGATAGGTCGCATTTAGGAGAATACAAAGATTGGTATATGGATGCTTACGATAATGATGCCTCTAATTTATGGAACAATGATTAGCAACTTATATACTTTATAGAAAAAAAAACTTAACAGCCCTTTGAACATAATAAAATGATACATCTAATAGTCGGAAATACAGGTTCTGGAAAAACCACATACGCTAGAGCACTAAAAGAGAAAACGAATGGTATAATTTTTTCGATTGACCAATGGAACAAGACGTTATTTCTTGCCGACAAAAAGCCAGAAGACGGCTTAGAATGGTTTTTAGAAAGAATAGACAGAGCGGAACATTTGATAATGACATTAGTGCACCAGTTAGAAAGTGCAAACACGGATGCTATTCTAGATTTAGGATTATCAAAATATGCACATAGAGAGAAATTTAGGCAATTTGCCAATGCGCATTCCTATGCGCTAAAAATTCATTTTTTAGACATTTCTAAAACCACCAGATTCAAAAGAGTAATGCAAAGGAACGATGAAAAAGGCCCTACTTTTGAATTTGAAGTTACCAAGGAAAATTTCGATTTCATGGAACATTGGTTCGAAAAACCTACGGAAAAAGAAATGAAAAACGGCATACATATTACCGCATAAAAAAAGACGATAACTGTTTAGTTCTCGCCTTCTGGTTTAATAAATTCTGACTGATATTTTTCTAAAAATGCTTTTTGTCTAGCCCTCATTTGTTGCCGTATTCTATCGATATCCATAAAATCGGTTCCAAAATCACTTCCAAAAAAATCATCATTAAAGAAACGGTGACTAAACAATGAATCTTGAGAAAATATGGCATCGAATCCATCATCTTCAAATTGCGAAAAGTGTTTAAAGAATCGAGAGTTATAGGACTGCACTACACTATCGCGCTCTGACATAGATAAATCATTGTACTGCTTATCGGAAGACCAAGAGTAAATACTATCGTACCTAATTAAATTGCCGTTCTCGTCAAATGTTTTATCTACTTGCCACGTGCCTTTTGGCACATCCACAATGCTTTCGTTGGTAGATTTAGCTTCCGATGTATTAGCATCATTTTTTTGTCCGTGACAACTCACACTCAATAGGCTTGTTATCAACATTATTAGATAAGTTTTCATAGCTTTTAATTTAAGTTTACACCAAATTTAGGGGTCGTTAAAAAGGTTTTAAATAAACCACCAGTATCTATTGTTTTTATTAACTTATTTTGGTGAAATACTTCTGTTTTACGTTCACCGTGTTTGTACCAAACACATTCTACATAGGTATTGTTATCTACCCAACCCATAAGCGTTTTTTTAGAAACATATTTAAGCACTTGCATTTTTGGAGTCGTAAGTTGACCTCTAACTTTTACCCAATCTCCAGATTTAAATTTTCTTGTCATCATACTAAATTTATAGAGTGGAACATTTTTTTAATATAAAGGAGACCGATTAATCGGTCCCCAAATCAAAAAGATTAAGCTATACATTAAGAAATTTTAATACTTCTAGCAGGCTTTTGTTTGGCCTCTTCTTTTTTAGGTAAGTAAATGTTTAAAATGCCTTCCTTATAAGTTGCATTAATTGCGTCGTCATTTACACTCTCTGGCAGCGTAAAAGTTCTTTTAAAGGATGAATATCCAAATTCTCTACGCGTATAGTGGTCTCCTTTATCCTCATGCTCTTCCTTCGTTTCTGTAGATATAGATAACATTTGATTGTCTATATCGATATGAAAATCTGATTTCTTCAGACCAGGAACAGCCATTTCTACTACAAAAGCATCAGGCGTTTCTTTAATATTTACTTTTGGTAAAGTCATTCCGGTATTAAAGTTTGAAGTAAATACAGAGGGTAAATCTCTATTAAAAATATCATCTAACCATGTAGATAATGTCGGGAAGCTTTGATTTGAATTACTGTTCGCTAACCTTCCGTTTTTAGGAACACTGACTAAATTGCTCATAATAACAAAAATTTAAATTAAACATTATTTCAAATATGAAATCTCAATTGATTTCGCTTTAAAATGAACAAAAAAAATACCAAAATTAAAACTGGGTAATTCGGCTTATCTATTTTAATAAAATTTAATATTTGGCTGTCATTTTTTCAGAAAAATTAAGATATTTTTCACGTTACAAAATGTCAAACTGACAATTTTAAGAGGTCTAAAAATGACACTTAAATAAGAGAAAAAATCTTCATAACTTTACACGTCTGCATTCTCTTGGTGCATTGCCACAACTAGAATCATTTTTATAACTTATATCCTTAGTAAAAAGATTATTTTAAACCTTCCATATGAAACGTATTTACTTAATTTTTAGTTTAATTCTAACCCACAATTTAATGATAGCACAACACACTATGACACCCGAAAATTTATGGCAAGTAAAACGGCTAAGTGTTATAGGATTAGACCAAGAAGGTTCAACCCTGTTTTTTAAAGTAAAAACTCCAAATATTTCGGAAAATGATTACGACTCTAAATACTTTAAAATGCCAGCAAAAGGTGGTGCTATTGTAGAAATTGAAGAGGATGATATTACCGCTACAGACAAAAACATATCTCCAGACGGCACGTTAGCTCTGTTTCACAAATCGGTCGCTATAGATGCTATAAAAGGAGAAGATGTCTATAAGGATTTAAACAAATCTGAGGTGTATATTTTCTCTGATTTAGACATTCGTCATTGGGATACGTGGAGTGACGGAAGTTTTAATCACGTGTTTTATAAAAACGTTGAAGCTGATAAGGACACAGGTATTGATATTATGCCAAATGAACCCTATCATACACCACAACAACCGTTTGGTGGTGATGAAGATTATATATGGTCGCCAGACAGTAAAGCTATTTATTATGTTAGTAAAAAATTAAAAGGTAAAGCTTATGCAACCAGTACTAATACTGATATTTACAAATACGATTTAGCGTCTAAAACCACTGAAAATATTACTAAAGACAACCATGGGTATGATACTAGTCCGGCGTTTTCTTCTAATGGAGCATTGGCTTGGTTACAAATGAAAACCGATGGTTACGAAAGTGATAAAAACGATATTATAGTTCTAAACAATGGAATTAAACAAAATTTAACCCAACAATGGGATGGAACCGTTTTTAGTTTTAAATGGAGTAACGATGGTCATACGATTTACTTTACCGCTCCGGTTGATGGCACTATTCAAATTTTTAAAGTGAATTATCCTGGTAAAAAACGCATGACTCCTGTTGTTGAGCAACTGTCTGAAGGTCAATTTGACGTTACAAGTATAGTCACTCAGAATGATAACACTTTGTTAATTACCAGAACCGACATGAATCATGCTGCGGATATTTACAGTTTTAATCTTAAGGCTAAAGTCTTTACCCAACGCACTGAAATTAATAAAGCGTTATATGATAGCGTAGATTTACCAAAAGTGGAAAAACGATACGTCACCACAACCGATGGCCAACAAATGTTAGTTTGGGTTATTCTCCCTCCAAACTTTGATGACTCTAAAAAGTATCCCACTTTATTATATGCTCAAGGCGGACCTCAGTCTCCTTTATCTCAGTTTTATTCTTACCGATGGAATTTTCAGCTGATGGCTTCCCAAGGCTATATTGTCGTAGCACCTAACCGTCGCGGTATGCCGGGACATGGAGTAAAATGGAATGAAGACATTAGTAAAGATTGGGGAGGCCAAGTAATGAATGATTATTTGTCTGCTATTGATGATATCGCAAAAGAACCTTATGTAGATAACGACCGCTTAGGAGCTATTGGTGCCAGTTTTGGTGGCTATTCAGTGTTTTATTTAGCAGGTATTCACAATAACCGTTTTAAGACTTTTATCTCGCACGATGGTGTTTTTGATACCAGATCTATGTATGGCACCACAGAAGAATTGTTCTTTGTAAATCATGATTTTGGTGGTAGTTATTGGGATACCTCCAATGAAGCGGCTCAAAAAGCGTATCACGAGTTTAACCCAATCACAAAAGTTTCGAAATGGAATACACCTATTTTAATTATTCAAGGAGGAAAAGATTACAGAGTGCCTATTGAACAAGGTTTAAGTGCCTACCAAGCGGCTCAAATGCTAGGTTTAAAAAGTAAGTTACTTTATTTTCCTGAAGAAAATCACTGGGTTTTAAATCCTCAAAATGCATTGATTTGGCAACACGAATTTTTTAAGTGGTTAAAAGACACCTTATAGTTTCATTATATACATCAGAACACCTAACAACCTTAACATACTAAATTACATGAGATATTTTTTAGCAACCATCGTCGGATTAATTATAGCATCATTAACGGTTTATATTTTTGAAAGCCTTATCGGTCATAACCTCTTTCCATTGCCAGATGGTGCAGACCCATTAAATATGGATTGGCTAAGCAATAACATGAATCTCATTCCTGTGGGTATGAAGATTTGTGTCGTTATCGCTCACTTTGCAGGCATCGTAGTAGGCATGTTTGTAGCCGTCAAAATTTCTAAACAAAGTAAAATACCAAGCTATATTGTAGGTGTTTTGATGCTTTTGGCCACCTTTTTTAATATTATAATGCTGCCAAAAGAATTGTGGTTTACAATTTCCGATGGTCTGTTTACTATTGTAGGTTTCGGTTTGGGATTGGCCTTAACTTCAAATATAATTGCTAAAGCAAACACGACGGAGGCATTGTAATAGCGACCTGTAGTTATTATATTTTTTTTACTACATTGTAACACATGGCAGATAAAATTAGTTTAAAAGATACTATTTCCATAGGCATTGGTGGCATGGTCGGTGGAGGCATTTTTGCTGTGCTTGGTTTAGCCGTTAGCATTGCCCAAGGAGGTACACCTCTAGCCTTTTTATTTGCTGGCCTTTTAGCTTTAATCACTTCCTATAGTTATGCTAAATTATCACAAAAATATCCCGACCGTGGAGGTACCGTAAAATTTATAAATCAAGGGTTTGGAGTGTCTATTTTTAGCGGTTCTATCAATAATTTACTTTGGGTGAGTTATATTATTATGCTATCGTTATATGCGTCTGCTTTTGGTTCATACGCTCCTAACCTATTAGCTATTACTTCAAATACTACAATCGATTTTCATATCTACGCTAGTGGCATAATCGTCTTAGCTACAGCGATAAATTATTATAGTATTGCGGTTGTAGGGAAAATAGAATCTTACGCTGTTATCATAAAACTCATTATTTTAATTGGGTTTATTGGCGTTGGTGCTTACGGCCTTATTGGTAATCCCAATCTATCACAATTAGCCATCTCTAACTGGGAATCTCCTGTGCAATTATTTGCAGCAGGTATGGTGATTTTTGTAGCTTATGAAGGCTTTGAATTGATTGCCAATGCTGCTCCAGATATTATAAACCCTGAAAAGAACATTCCCAAAGCCTATTATTACTCTGTTATATTTGTTATTGTTCTTTATATCATTATTGCCATTGTCACTGTAGGTTCACTTCCATTTGATACCATTGCCACTGCCGAAGATTATGTTTTGGCAGAAGCCGCTAAGCCTATGCTTGGTAAAATCGGTTTCACCATTATAACTATTGCAGCCTTAATCTCTACATTTTCTGCAATAAATGCCTCGTTATATGGAGGCAGTCGTGTCAATTTTGAAATTGCCGAAGATGACGAATTGCCGCATCACTTTACCTCTAAACTTTGGAATCAGCCGATAGGTTTATTAATTACTGCTATAGCAACATTAATACTTGTCAATATCCTTGACTTAGAAAGCATTTCAACAGCCGGAAGTGTTGGATTCATCCTCATCTTTGGAATTGTAAATTGGGTAGGTTTTAAGTGTACCAAAGACACAGGTAGTAATAAAATAATTCCGATAAGTGGCTGTGTCCTTTGCCTATTGGCCTTAGTAATTTTAATTAATCAACAATACCAATCGAATCTCACTGGAGTTCTTGTATCTCTGGGTGTTATTGTATTATGCTTTATTACGGAATGGATTTATAAAACTTCTGAAAAGAAAAAGAAAACTTAACACAGTTTTAATAGCAAATTAGGATCAGGACAGTTGCTTTTATAAAAGGCTAAATCAAGTTGATTACTAACTCCAGGGTAATCACCACTAAAATCGTGAATATCATGTATGATCTGAAAGTGTAAATGCGGAGGATAATCTCCATTAACCTCAGCAGTGCCGAGTGTGGCGATTTGTGCACCTTGGTTCACTTCTACTCCTATTTCTAAGTCTTTAATAGATTCTAAACTAAGATGTCCATAGAGTGTATAAAATACAAATTCTTCAATGTGATGTTTCAAAACAATAGTTGGTCCGTAATCCCCATAATTAGTATTGTTTTGAAAACTATGAATGGTTCCTGATAGAGGTGCAAAAATTGGAGTTTCGGCTTCTATCCAAAGGTCTAATCCTAAATGAATGTTACGTTCCGTGTCAGAATTTGTTTCATTAAAATAACTACTACGTTGGTAAATCTCTCGTTTTTCTAAATAACCACCATAGGCAATTTTGGCGTTGTTGGTTTCAATATGATTCCAAATAAATTTTTCTAAATCCTTAGAATTAGAAACATCAACAGCCTTTAATTCCATGTTATTAACGGATATATCTAGAGGAACAAAATCACTGTTAGTGATACTAGAATTAAACAACGGTTGCGGTTGAAGTAATTTTAAAAATTCTTCGAAAGATAAAATTGACATAAAAAAAATTTCCATAAAAATAGCAAATCTATTTTATGGAAAACTAAGATAAAACGAAAGAATAAATTCTATAAAACGGCCTTAGCTTTATGCTCTGCTCAACCCAAAATTACAACGTAATTTTAATTAATAATCACATTACTAAACTTAGCATTCACCATAATATTTCGGTTAGAGTTTTGACCCTCAGGATAATGTCGGACAGTTTTTTGTTCTATCGTTTTATTATTATACCTTGAACGATTACCTTTAAAATACAACGTATAATCTATAGTTTTTGGCAAGTTAATTAGCGCATCACTATTTTCTAATACCAAATTAAGATTCTTAAAGGTCGCACTTAAGTTAGAAATCGTTAAATCCCCAAAACTCCCATCAATAATGGCCGTATCAAGTAAATTACCTACGGTAACATTAGATGATTTAGAATTCAACACTAAATTTTGAGCGGTTTTAATCTGAGCTTTATCCACAAAATTAAGATTTAAAGTGCCTAAATTCCACGTATTTACCATCACTGGTGAATAAGATACATTGATGGAAGTCTCACTTCCATCAATGTGTTCAGCTACTAAAAATGAATGTGAAATATCACCTGCCATATTATGTATCACGGAGGTGATTTTTAATTCCCCGTGTCTAATATTGGTTTTTAGTTTGGCTTTTTTAGGGATTTTAATTTTAATCACTTTTTTCACATTGCTCGTTGCACTAGATTCTAATCGTTTGGCTAAAATAGACATTCTTCTATTTGCCATATGTTCATGTCGTTTGGCAAGTGCGTCCTCTCTTTTCTCTAAGCTTTCGTTTCGTTTCTCCATAAGTTCAACACGCGCATTCATTCGTTTTTCTAAGTTTGCTCCCCAAGCTTCCATTTTTTCTTCCCATTCTTTACCAAACCTTTCGCCAAATTCTTCTCCCCATTTTTCTAAATCCTTACCGTATTTTTCTCCAAATTTCTCTCCCCATTTCTCCATGTCTTTTGCCCATTTACCTTCAAAACGCTTACCGTATTCTTCTCCCCATTTTTCTAGCTTTTTTTGGTAACCCGATTCACCGAATTTTCGTGCCCAATCTTCCATTTTTCTCTGAAATTCCTTACCACCTTTCTTTTCGTACTTTTTACTCCATTCAGCCAAATAAGTTTCACCTTCTTTTTGGTATTTTTCGTAGTCAAATTCTATAGTCGTCATGCCTTTAGGTAGCTCAGGTAGTTTTGGCATTACAGGCATCTCAGGCATTTCGGGCATCATAGGTAATTCTGCTAATTCTGGCATCATGGGCATAACAGGCATTTCGGGCATTTCTGGTAACTCAATTAACTGGTACTCTAATTCTTTTAAAACATCAGTGTATTCTGCTTCAGGAAACACACCCAAACGCATACCTCCCATAGACGAAATACTCACTTTGTTAGAAGCCCCTTCTACCTTAAGATTCCATGCTTCTAAGGCGTGTTTTAATTCTGCCTCCGAAAGTTTATCTCCTTCAATATAAGCTTCCACCTCAACGACATCTTTGTTCCAGGTGTCTATTTCTATTTCCACATAGCTGGTGTTTAAATCGACAACGACCTCTTTATTCACTTTAATGGATTGTGATGTTTTATTCATTTTTTTCTGCGCATAACCTAGTGTGGTTAGCAGGCACATAACTAAAATTCTAATGGTGTTCATGATTTTTGATTTTTTTAGACTTGCCCTTTACCAAGGCTAAAATCTGTTCGTTTTTTGATTGATTGATTGATTGATTGATTGATTGATTGATTGATTGATTGATTGATTGATTGATATAATTTAAGTGTGTTTTTGTCACATCTATTTAAGCATTAGTTTCAATAAAACTATCGTCGCTAAACTCTTTTAATTTTTCTTTAAGACGCATAACTAAATTGAGCCTAAATTTTAAATTGTTAATTAAGGCGTCTAATGTGGCTTCATTAGGTCCGTTAGTATTTAACTCTTTGGTTAACTTTTTATATTCGTCATTGAGTTCTTTAAGTCGCTCAACATAACCATCAAATAACTCCTTATTTTCTGGTGTAAGTTGCACTTTAGATAATTCCAAATTAATACTTGCTAAATAATAATCTTCTACTTTTTTTAGACCAGGTGACACATCGCCAAGTGTTTTCATTTCGGTATCAACAACCTCAACCGGATCACTTATAGCTGTAGGCTCATGAAAATACTGATATGCACCGTAGCTTAAACCTAGCAGTAAAACAACACTTGCCGCCATATTAAAAATGTGAAATCTAGTTATAGATTTCTGTTGCTGCGGAAATTCTTTTTCTAATTTTTGAAGAAAACGTGCCTCATGCCCTTTAGACATTTTAGTCTGCTGGCTTTTCTGGTCTTCTTTAAATAAATCTCTAAGATCTTGTCCCATTTCTTTTCAATTTTAATGCATCTTTTAGTTTTTGTTTCCCTCGCGATAATTGTGTCCGAGAAGCAATCTCTGTAATATTTAAAATTTCAGAAATTTCTTTGTGATCGTACCCCTCCATTAAATACAGCAGTACAACATATTTGTATTTTTCTGGTAAGGCATCAATTGCTAATTTTACATCTGCTATAGATATACCTTCATCAATAGTCCAATCAGTATCATTATTATCTTCAATAACATTTAAATGATATGCTTCTAATTCTACCACACGTTGTCTTTTCGACTTTAAAACATCAATACAGTTATTAACAACAATGCGTTTTAACCAAGCTCCAAAACTCACCTCTGCCTTATATTGTTCTAATTTTGAAAATGCCTTAATAAAGGCTTCTTGCACTATATCTTCAGCTTCCATAGTGTCTTTTACAAATCTAAGAGCCACAACGAGCATGCCGTGGCAGTATTGATTGTACAATTGCATTTGCGCTTGCCGATCATTCTGCTTGCATTTTTCAACAATATGAATTTGAAACGTGCTGATTTTAGTTTTAGTTTTTTGATTGGTTACACCTTAAAGACGACACTAAAATTGAAGTGTTGCAAGAATCTTCAAATTATTTTCAATTTTATAAGATTTCCATAAAATTCAACGTTTGACTTCTATAAAGTTATGGATTTCAATTATCTTTAAATCTTGAATGCATAAGTTTGCATTATAAATTTTAACCTATATCATTTTAAGATTAACTACTATGTTAAAACGCCTGCTTATTATCTTGTCTATTTTAGCTTTAGGTTTGCTATTATATTCTGTATTTGTCGAAGATATTTTTTCGCCTCCATTAAGTCCCAAGGATACTGCTGAAATATCATTAAACGATTTAACCCTTAAAGTAGAATACAATAGACCCTCTAAACGAGACCGAGAAATTTTCGGAGCCTTGGTGCCCTTTAACAAAGTATGGCGAACAGGTGCTAATGAAGCGACAACTTTTGAAACCAACCACAAATTAATAATTGATGGCATACCGTTAAACAAAGGGAAATACACCATATGGACGGTACCTATGCAGGAAAACTGGAAAGTTATGTTTAACTCAAAACAATATGAATGGGGTGTTAATGAAAAAATGGAACCGATGTGGGATCCTAATTACGATGCTCTAGAAATTGAAGTGCCAACGCAAGAATTAGAAGAAACTGTAGAGAAATTCACTATTGCTTTTGATAATAAAACAGGCCGTTTAAAATTAACTATGGCTTGGGACAATACCTTAATCGAAGTGCCTATTGAAGTGAAAGCGCAACAATAAATTGACAGCAAGGTGTCCAATAAAAAAAACATATCTAAATCTGCTTTGCAAGAAAAAAAAGGTATTCCATCTCCTAAAAGTCTAAGTTTAAATGTTGCAAAAACAATAAGAGCGCAACGGAAGAAAAGACTATCTGTTGATGATTTAGTCTCTGGAATTTTAGCTGGAAACATCACAGCCTTAAGTAGAGCGATTACATTAATTGAAAGTACTAACCCAGCCCATTCTAAACAAGCCAACGACATTATAACCAAATGCTTGCCTCATAGCAACAGCGCTACGCGAATTGGTATTACAGGTGTGCCTGGTGTTGGTAAAAGTACATTTATCGAAGCTTTTGGGTTATACCTCACCTCATTAGATAAAAAAGTTGCTGTTTTAGCTGTAGATCCTAGCAGTAGTCTAAGTCAAGGAAGTATTCTTGGTGATAAAACCAGAATGAACGATTTAGTGAAAAATGACCATGCTTTTATAAGACCTTCTCCATCTGGTAATTCTTTAGGAGGTGTGGCTCGAAAAACGCGTGAAACAATTATTTTATGTGAAGCGGCCGGATTTGATACCATTATTATTGAAACGGTAGGAGTTGGACAAAGTGAAACCGCTGTGCATAGTATGGTCGATTTCTTTTTACTCTTAAAACTCGCTGGAGCTGGAGATGAGCTTCAAGGAATAAAACGTGGTATTATTGAAATGGCAGATGCCATAGTCATTAATAAAGCAGATGGAGATAATATTAAAGCCGCAAAAATGGCTAAAGTTGAATTTAATAGAGCGCTGCATTTATATCCTTTTAAAGCATCGCAATGGTCACCAAAAGTATCGTTATGTAGTGCACTTAAACACGAAGGTATTTCTGATGTATGGCAAATGATTGAAGATTATTTAAAAACGACAACCGCAAATCAATACTTTGAAACTAACCGACATAATCAAAATAAATTTTGGTTACTTCAAACTATTGAAGAACGCTTAAAATCTAATTTCTACAATGCTCCGGAAATTAAATTGGCATTACCACTACAAATGAAACGCGTTGAAGCCGGAGAAATTACTCCTTTTGCTGCTGCTGAATATTTGTTATCCCTTTAACGAGTTCATAACAAATGAAACAGACCGAAATAAGTATTGGCATTGGTATTTTAGTAGTAATGTTATTACGCCTGTTTATAACGTTTCCTTATGCATCTTTACTGATTACCATGCTTACACTAGTATTGTCAATGCTCTACTTTGTGTTTAGTTTTGGATTATTAAATCAAATTCGGTTGAGACATTTATTTAACAAAGAAGCTTACAAAGGCATTAGCATACTACGAATTATCGGCACTATTGGAACAGGATTTGTATTGTCTTTACTTCCAATTAGTCTTTTATTTAAATACCAATTATGGCCTTACGGTAGTATCCTTTTATTGATTGGTCTCACGAGTATATTACCCATAATTGTAGTAACTGTGTTTAAATTTATAAGTCATAAAAATAGGTTTTACAGCACATTATTAGTGCGTCTCTCTATAATTTCTATGGTTGGTTTGCTATTTTTTATCACAAAATCCGAAACCTTATTAGAAATGAGGTTTAGAAATTTCCCAGACTATATTGAAGCCGAAAAGAAGGCTATGAAAGCCCCAGAGAATATAGAATTACAGCGTATATCAAGTGAAGAAAGATTAAAAATGGAATCTCATCAATAATACCGTTTCCTCTAAAGTTTTCTATATTATACACATTACATAACAAGGGCTTGCTGACATACAAAAAAACGATACTTTTGTAATGATAAAGCCATCTATTGCATGACGTACCAATTCACCATCATAGTACCTGTATACAATGAAGCAGACAATTTACCTCGTGTAGAATCAGAACTATTAAACTATCTTAAAATTGCTACGGTTACTACTACAGTGCTCTTTATCAACGACGGTTCTAATGATAACAGTCAAAATTTAATTGAAACTATTTGTAAACGAAACGCGGCTTTTGAATATATTTCCTTTAAAGAAAATAAAGGTTTAAGTGCTGCTATTAAAGCCGGGTTTGACCATGTGGATACTAATTTGGTTGGTTATATGGATTCAGATTTACAGACCACTCCCGATGATTTTAATATCCTTTTAGAACATATAGAGGCTTACGAATTAGTAACTGGTGTACGTTCTAACCGAAAAGACGCTTTTATTAAAAGTATGTCTTCTAAGATTGCTAATGGTATTAGGCGCACCTTTACTCACGATGGTATGATTGACACTGGTTGCCCACTAAAAGTTATGAAAACGGATTATGCGAAACGTATTCCTATGTTTAGAGGATTACATCGCTTTTTACCTGCTATGATTATGTTACAACATGGCCGAGTAAAACAAGTTTCGGTAAGACATTTTTCAAGAATTGCTGGCACGGGAAAATTTGGGTTCTGGAACCGTTTATTTGGTCCTTTAGTAGATTGTTTTGCTTATTTATGGATGAAAAAGAAGTATATACATTACGAAATTTCTAAATCGAGTACATCTCAAGAATGAGTAGCATCATAAACACATTGCACTACAATTAAAGACATATTTAATATAAACCTTACCGATAAACTTTGAAAGACTGGATTATTTACAGCATTGGATTCTTAGCTCAGATATTATTTTCGTCTCGGTTAATTATTCAATGGATAACTTCAGAAAAGCAACGTAAAGTTAGCTCTCCAAAAGCCTTTTGGGTACTTAGTTTAATCGCGTCTTTTCTACTGTTTATTTACGGGTACCTCCGTTTAGATTTTGCCATTATGTTAGGTCAGAGTTTAACTTATTTTATTTATATCCGAAACTTACAATTACAAGGACAATGGCAAAAACTTCCTAAAATTATACAGTATTTGCTTTTTATTGTTCCGATATTAATCGTTGTATTTTATTATAACAACAATAAGATTGATATAGAATTGCTCTTTCAAAATGAAGCCATTCCTAATTGGCTATTAGCTTTAGGTATTGTGGCTCAAGTTATTTTTACTTTGCGTTTTGTGTATCAATGGATTTACTCTGAACGTCAAAAAACCTCTCTTCTGCCCTTAGGTTTTTGGATTTTGAGCTTAATTGGCGCCAGTTTAATTTTAACATATGCCATTATAAGGAAAGATCCTGTGTTGTTTATTGGACATGGTTTTGGCATGGTGATTTATGCTAGAAACATATTCTTAATTCAAAAAGCAAAAGATTAGTCGTTAAAATTTTAAAGCATTTTTACTATCGCTTGATAAAAATAGATGAATTCAAAATTCTATTATATAACATACTTTTTAAGAAAAAAGTGATACAGCTTATAAAACAACAATCCAGATAGTGCCCCAAATGTCATTCCACATATCAAATCTAATGGGTAATGCACACCAACATAAATACGGCTATAAGCTACAACCAAGCTCCAAACTAATAATAGGTAAATAAGATTCTTAAAATATGGTCGTAATAATAAGCCTGCAAAAATTGCAGTAGACATTGAATTAGATGCATGACCAGAGAAAAAACCATAGGACCCACAACGTGGTGCGATATAACGTGCTAAATCCATAACACCTTCTGCTCTACAAGGCCTTGGTCGTTGAAAAGTATGTTTAAAAAGGTTTGTCATTTGGTCTGTAAATGCAATCATTCCTGCGACCACAAAAATCGCAAGTACTAAACCTTTCCATCCCAGTTTTTTATAAATAAATAATAATAACAACACATACAAAGGAATGGACGAAAGCTTGTTGGTAATTACCAACCATAAACCATCCCAAGTTGCAGTGCCTAAATTATTGAGATAAAGAAAAAGATCTTTATCGTATTCTATAAGTTGTTCTAACATTAATCGTCGTATCTCGCAATTTCTCTATCGTAAAAATCGGTAGCTTGTTGAATATAGTTTTCAGTCTCAGTTTCTAGCTCTTTTTCATCGTGCTGATCAAATTCTTCAAACCATTCTACCTCATCATTTTCAAGATTAATGATAAAACGAGGAAATTCAGTATGAATTATAAATATAGCATTAGGGTAATCTGTGTTATCGCCTAATATAAATTTTGGTAATTCCATGTATAAAATATGAGTGCTTAGCGTTTTGCCAAATGTTATAGCAAAAATACAAATTTAGTTACGAGTTAAAAGTACTTCTGCTGCTAATTGTACTTTAGAATACGTTTTTTAGTCAGGATATGAAATCGAATAAATAATAGAATTGCTGCCACTGTTAAACCTGCAATGAGTCCAATCCAAATTCCTAAACTGCCATAAGCATCTGCCTTACCTAAGTAATAGCTAATAGGAAAACCAACGACCCAATACGATATAAAGGTAATTAATGTAGGCATCTTAACATCTTGAAGTCCACGTAGAGCGCCCAATGCAATAACTTGAAGACTATCGCTTATTTGAAAAACAGCTGCTGCTAACAATAAAGTTGCTGCAATACTAACCACTTCTGCGGTATCAACAGCATTTTCAGGATCATCTAAATCCACATATAGATCTGGAAGCATTTGATGAAATACCACAAATAACAAAGCAAATATAACAGCAAAAATAAACCCAACTAAAAATATAGATTCCGCAATACGTTTTAGGGCTTTAAAATCTTTTAATCCTTTTTGGTTACCCACTCTTACCATAGCCGCAACACTTAATCCTGTGGCGACCATAAAGGTCATAGACGATAAATTAAGTGCAATTTGATTTGCCGCCTGGGCATTGGCACCTAAGGTTCCGCTTAACCAAATGGCAGCTGTAAAAATACCTACTTCAAAAAACATCTGCATAGCACTAGGCAACCCTAAATTACTAATTTTTTTAATCGGTTGTTTATTCAGCTGAAAGAATTTAATTTGAGTAACATAAGCTTTTGATTTTTGACGTTTGGCTAATAACCACCACAAGTATGCGACCATAACAAAACGCGATACTAAAGTTCCTACTGCAGCACCCACAATTCCCATTTCGGGAAAACCAAACTTTCCAAAAATTAACACATAGTTGATGGCCACATTCAGTAAATTGGCAACAATTGTAGCATACATTGGATATTTAGTCAACGACAAACCATCACTAAATTGTTTAAATGCCTGAAAAACAATTAAAGGAACTAATGAAAATGCCACCAAATCCAAATACGGAATCGCCAAATCTACAACTTCTTTCGGCTGATCCATAATATACATAAGTGGCTTGGCGAACAACAAAATACCAAACAACACCAGTCCTAAAACAGTACAGAGAAACAGGCCGTGTTTAAATACGGATTTGCCTTTTTCAAAATTTCCTTCGGTATCCGCTTCAGCAACTAAAGGTGTAATGGCGGTAGAAAACCCGATACCTATAGACATCGCGATAAAAATAAAACTATTACCTAAGGATACAGCAGCTAATTCTGCGGCACCCAGTTGGCCAACCATTATATTGTCTATAAAACTAACAAAGGTATGACCAAGCATACCCAACATTACAGGAGATGCGAGTTTTAGATTGTATCTAAATTCTTTCGTATAATTGCTTAAAACCATGCCGCAAAAGTAATACTTCCTTTTAGTTTTAAGAGGGTATTATTTAGTAATTTAATAGAAGAAAAAAATATAATTAGTATGCGATTAGCGTTCAGTTCTCAATGGCTTTTAGTCAATTCTTTTAGCCTGAGTTAAAAAAGATAATCCTTGTTGTCCAGATGTCGATGTCATTACACCTTCAAAGATAGGTTCCGGACATTTTTTAGGAATCTGCCAATCAAAAATAAAATTACCGCCTGTACCACCTGTATCGTCGACCTCATCGATAATGATATCCAAAGTTTCCATTGGTCTTAAATACACAGGTTTGGTTATATACGTTTTTAGTAACGCTCCATGCGTATCAAAATAGTCAACTTTACTTAAATAAATGCTATCCTTTGCACTTGTATTTCTGATGCTAATCATAGCTGTAAGGCTGTACATTTTATGTTGTGAATAACTGTAAATTTGCGAATATACAGATAAGTAAGATTTCCCTGATTCTAAGGAATCTTTAGATGAAATAGAGGCTTCTCTAGCTGTCCAATTAATTTTTTCATATTCCTCCTTACTTAAAACTTCATCACAAGAATACAAACTCACAGATACTATAATTACAACTATTATTCTTCTCATGAAATGATCATTTAATTCAGTACAAAACTAATCGATTAGCAACATATTATACACTTAATATTAATGATAATTTTTAGAACTTCAAATAAAAATTAAACAATATGCATATCTATAAACACTTAATTAGGTGAAATTAGTCTATAAGCATTGTATTGAGTATGGCATTGACTTCCTGTAAACTATCTTCATTATCTAATAGCACAACCAAAGTATCGTTAGCTTCAATGATGGTAGAGCCTCCAGGGCGTACAAATTTATCATTTCGTTTAATCATTACTATAAATGCTGAGGTTGGAAAATGTAAATCGATAATGCGCTTGCCTACAGCAAAACTCTGGGAAGGTACAATTATTTCTTCCATCGCAGATTTAGGTAAATTAAGAATATAGCGATCATTCTCAGCAATAGGCTTTACCTTCTCTGGCAATGCTACATTTAACCATTTAGCAAAAAGTGATAACGTGGTCCCTTGAATTAACACTGAAGTTACAGAAATAAAAAAAACAATATTAAATATCATATTCGCCTTATCAATACCAGCTAAAAGCGGATATGTGGCGAATACAATAGGAACTGCTCCTCGCAAACCAACCCATGAAATATAGAAACGCCGTTTTAATTTCATTTTAAAAAACATGAGACTTATAAAAACAGCCGCAGGACGAGCCACAAGAATTAAGAATACTGAAATTAACAACCCAATACCCATGTAAGGAATAATCTGAGATGGGAAAACAAGCAACCCTAAAGTAAGAAACAATACGATTTGCATTAACCACGCCATACCATCGAACATTTTGAGAATGGTAGATTTATGTATTAAATCTTGATTCCCTAAATACACCGCACAAATATAAATGGCGAGAAATCCATTACCACCAACAAAATCTGTTGCTGAAAAGGTAATAAACATTAACGCAATTACTAATACCGGATAAAGCCCTTCAAATCCTAATTTAATTCTATTAATTATAATCTTACTCAATCTACCGAACGCAAAACCAGCGATTCCTCCTAAGACCATCTGTTGAAAGAACATAAGTAGCATATTAAAAATGCTCTGATCTTGATTAATAACCAAACTTAAACAGGCAAGCGTCAATACATAAGCCATAGGATCATTACTTCCACTTTCTAGCTCTAAGGTGGGTCTTAAATTGGTTTTTAAGGCTAAGTTTTTTGAACGTAATATGGAAAATACAGCTGCAGCATCTGTAGAAGAGACTATTGAACCTAATAAAAGACTTTCATAAATGGTAAAATCCGTAACGACATACACAAAAACACCAAGACCAGCAGCAGTAAGAAAAACACCTAAGGTAGACAATACCAAACCTTCTCTAAGAATGGGTTTTATCGCTTTAAAATTGGTATCTAAACCACCAGAAAATAAGATAAAGTTAAGTGAGACAATACCTATAAATTGAGCTAATTTAGGATCATCAAAACGAATACCACCAAGTCCATCTGAACCGGCTAACATCCCAATAGCTAAAAAGAGTAGTAGTGTTGGAACTCCAAATTTATATGAAGTTTTTCCCACTATAATACTTATAAAAAGTAATAGAGAACCTATTAATAGGATGTTTTCGGTGGTTAAATTCATTTTATTAAAAGTCTATTTTAAGCTAAAACAAAATTAGCTTTTTTAAATATAACATTTCGATAAAAACAATTGTAATAAACTGCTCTGAATTTAACAGTTAAGGCACATTATAAAGCACTTACATTTTGCTTAGCCTCCTTAAACTCACTTACCATATCCTCAACAATCTCTGCAACAGGTTTTACATCGTGAATTAAACCTGCGATTTGACCAATTTCTAATTCTCCATCCTCTAAATCACCTTCAAACATACCACGTTTAGCCCTAGCTCTGCCCAATAATTCTTTAAGTTGTTCTGGTGTTGGACTTGTTTTATAAAGTTCTTGTAAGTCGTTATAAAATTTATTCTTTACTAAACGTACTGGTGCCAATTCTTTTAAGGTTAATTGTGTATCGCCTTCTTTAGCTTCAACAACAACCTGCTTAAACGCCTGGTGTGCTGAAGATTCTTCGCTTGCTACAAATCGGCTACCAACTTGCACGCCATCGGCTCCAAGAACCATACATGCTAACATCGCTTTTCCTGTCGCGATACCTCCTGCTGCAATTAATGGAATCGTAAGTTGCTCTTTAACCATTGGAATTAAAGTTAATGTCGTGGTTTCATATCTACCGTTGTGTCCACCAGCTTCAAAACCTTCTGCAACGATAGCATCCACTCCTGCATCTTGTGCCTTTAAAGCAAACTTTACGCTACTAACCACATGTACTACTGTAATCCCACGTTCTTGAAGCCATTTGGTCCATGTTTTCGGATTTCCGGCAGACGTAAACACGATTTTTACACCTTCTTCTACAATGATATCCATAATCTCTTCAATGTTGGGGTATAACATCGGTACATTTACACCAAAGGGTTGGTCTGTAGCTGCTTTACATTTCTGTATATGCGCTCGTAAAACATCTGGGTACATGGAACCTGCACCAATTAAACCTAATATACCTGAGTTACTCGCAGCCGAAGCTAATTTCCAACCACTATTCCAAATCATTCCGGCTTGGATAATTGGATATTTAATGTTGAAAAGTGACGTGATTCTATTTGCCATTATTGCTTTATAAATTTGAATGTTTTTAAAATACGTATTGAAGAAAGTTCTATTACATATACTCCCGAAGCTAAACCTGAAACATTAAGATGTTTTGAATTTTTAAATATAGACTGACTTAAAATACGTTGTCCTATTTGATTATAAACAGATACTTCCATTTGATCTATTCCTATGGGTACTTCAATATTTAAGTTTGATGTCACAGGGTTAGGATAAATTTTAAACGCTTGAAGTTCTTGATTATGATCTATTACAGCCAAACTCTGAGCGACATTTAAATCTGGAATTCCGTATCCTAAAAAATGATCTGGATTCATATATTGTGAAGCTGATTGCCTAACATAATTCATCACTTCCGTAGGTGAGACTTCTGGGATTGCTTCCCATAACGCAGCTATACCACCACACAAAATAGGAGCACTAAAAGAGGTACCGTTATTCTGAACAATTACATTATTATCATCGATAACAAAAGCTAATCCTGCTCTAGCAACCA
>Ga0193951_1000171_pt1 | contig 29537 bp, 17 predicted proteins | sample BB_2_MG_FD_140370 | JGI IMG/M metagenome (GOLD analysis project Ga0193951, IMG submission 140370) | Microbial mat bacterial communities from the Broadkill River, Lewes, Delaware, United States - BB_2_MG | ecosystem: Environmental > Aquatic > Freshwater > River > Microbial mats | place: USA...
CGATTTTTCTTTAGAAGTTTTATCTTCAGGTGCGACAACTCCTTTAGTTTTGCCTAGACAGTATAATAAGCATATTGGTAGAAATTTAGAGGTAAAGACTTTAGATCATCAAAATTTAGAAGGTGAACTCACAGAAGTAAATGATGATGGAGTGGTTCTAAGCTGGAAAGCAAGAGAACCAAAGCCTGTTGGAAAAGGGAAAGTAACAGTAGCTAAACAAGCTAATGTAGCTTTTGATAATATTAAAGAAGCAAAAGTTAAAATAAAATTTTAATTCATATCAATTATGGAAAATGTAGCGTTAATTGAGTCATTTTCAGAATTTAAGGACGACAAATTAATAGATAGAGTTACGCTAATGGCAATTCTTGAAGATGTATTACGTAATGCATTGAAGAAGAAGTATGGTGATGACGATAACTTTGATATCATAATAAACCCAGATAAAGGAGATTTAGAAATTTGGAGAAACCGAATCGTTGTTGCAGATGGTGAAGTTGAAGAACCAAATCAAGAAATTGAATTATCTGAAGCGCAAAAAATAGAGCCAGATTTTGAAGTTGGTGAAGACGTTGCAGAAGAAGTAAAGTTAATTGATCTTGGAAGACGTTCTATCTTAGCATTAAGGCAGAACTTAATTTCTAAGATTCATGAACATGATAATACAAATATCTACAAGCACTTTAAAGAGCTTGAAGGTGAGATTTATACAGCAGAAGTACACCACATTCGTCACAGAGCAATTATTTTGTTAGACGATGATGGTAATGAAATTATACTTCCAAAAGACAAACAAATTCCTTCAGATTTCTTCAGAAAAGGAGAAAATGTAAGAGGAATTATTGAAAGTGTTGAATTAAAAGGAAGCAAACCAGCAATTGTGATGTCTAGAACATCACCAGTATTTCTTGAGAAATTATTTGAACAGGAAATACCAGAAGTTTTTGATGGTTTAATTACAGTTAAAAAAGTAGTACGTATTCCAGGAGAAAAAGCAAAAGTTGCAGTAGATTCTTACGATGATAGAATCGATCCAGTTGGAGCTTGTGTTGGTATGAAAGGTTCTAGAATTCACGGTATTGTACGTGAGTTAGGAAACGAGAATATCGATGTAATTAATTATACAAACAATGTTCAGCTTTTTGTAACAAGAGCATTGAGCCCAGCAAGAGTAACGTCTTTAAAATTAGACGAAGAAAATATGCGTGCTGAGGTGTTATTAAAACCAGAAGAGGTTTCAAAAGCTATTGGTAGAGGTGGTCACAACATTCGTTTGGCTGGTCAACTAACAGGTTATGAGATTGACGTATTTAGAGAAGGTGCAGAAGAAGATGTAGAATTAAAAGAATTCTCTGATGAAATTGAAGGTTGGGTAATTTCTGAATTTAGCAAAGCTGGCTTAGATACTGCAAAAAGTATTTTAGAGCAAGATGTTGTTGATTTAGTGAAGCGTACAGATTTAGAAGAAGAAACAATCTTAGACGTCATTAGGATTCTAAGAGAGGAATTTGAAGAATAATATCAGATTAATTTTAAAATGATTTTTATTATTTCATTTTGAAGTTATATTGGTATAACATATATTTAAGTATTTTACAGGCAGTTTATGGCTCAAACAACAAGATTAAATAAAGTATTAAGGGAATTAAATATCTCAATAGATCGTGCAGTGGATTTTTTAGAATCCAAAGGTATCGAGATTGAGAAAAGCCCTAATACTAAAATTTCGCAAGAAGTTTATAACACGCTTTCTGATGAATTTCAGACAGATGCATCTAAACGTGAAAAAGCTCAAGAGGTTAGTGAAGCAAAACTTAAAGAAAAAGAAGAGCTTCGTGAACAGCGAGAACGCGAAATTGAAGAAAAGCAAAAGCAAAAGGCAGAAAGAGAATCTGTAGTTAAGGCTAAAGCTGAGTTAAGTGGCCCAAAACAAGTTGGTAAAATTGACTTAGATAAAAAGCCAAAATCTAAAAAAGAAGAGGCTCCTAAAGCACCTGAAGTTAAGGAAACTCCTAAGGTTGAAAAACCAGTCAAAAAAGAGGAAAAACCTAAGGTTGAGGTCAAAAAAGTTGAAAAGCCTGAAGAACCTCAAAAGAAAGAAGAGGTTAAGAAAGTAGAAAAGGTTGAGAAAACTGAAAAAGTAGAGAAGGCCGAAACGAAAGAGGTTTCTACTAAAAAAGAAACTAAAAAAGAAGAGCCTAAAGCACCTTCTGAGCCAGTTGAAGAAACTATTAAGACACAGTATAAGAAACTTACTGGTCCAGTTACCACAGGTAAAAAAATAGACCTTTCTCAATTCAACAAACCTAAAAAGAAAAAAGAAGACAATAAACCAGGAGCTTCTGGCGATGCTAATAAGCGTAAAAGACGTAGAATTAGTAAAGGCGGAAATGACTCAGGTGGAAAACCTAAGTTTGATAATAGAAGAGGAGGTCCAAAAGGACGTGGAGGAAATGCCAGACCAAAAATTGTTAAGGAAGAGCCTACAGAAGAAGATGTAAAAAAACAAATTAGAGAAACACTTGAGAAATTACAAGGTAAATCTAATAAAGGAAAAGGCGCTAAATACAGAAGAGATAAGAGAGATCAACACAGAGAACAAAGTGAAATCGATCAAGAAATCGCTGCAGCAGAAAGCAAAACAATAAAAGTTACAGAGTTTGTAACCGTTAGTGAAATTGCTACAATGATGGAAGTTGGAGTAACACAAGTTATTTCAGCATGTATGTCTCTTGGTATGATGGTAACCATGAACCAAAGGTTAGATGCAGAAACTTTAACTATAGTTGCAGAAGAATTTGGTTACGATGTAGAGTTTATTAAAGCTGATATTGAAGAATCAATAGAAGATGTTGTTGACGATCCTAAAGATTTATTACCTCGTGCACCAATTGTTACAGTAATGGGGCACGTAGATCATGGTAAAACATCATTATTAGACCATATACGTAAAGAAAATGTAATTGCTGGTGAATCCGGTGGAATTACACAGCACATTGGTGCATATGGTGTAGAACTAGAAAATGGACAAAAAATAGCATTTTTAGATACACCAGGTCACGAAGCCTTTACAGCGATGCGTGCTCGTGGTGCTCAAGTTACAGATATTGCTATTATTGTAGTTGCTGCGGATGATGCTATAATGCCTCAAACAAAAGAAGCGATTTCTCATGCACAAGCGGCTGGAGTACCAATCGTATTTGCAATTAATAAAATAGATAAACCAGATGCCAATCCTGAAAAAGTAAAAGAAGGATTAGCACAAATGAATCTCTTAGTAGAAGATTGGGGTGGAAAAATTCAATCACATGACATTTCTGCTAAAATGGGAACTGGTGTTAAAGAATTATTAGAAAAAGTATTGCTAGAAGCTGAATTGCTAGAATTAAAAGCAAACCCTAATAAAGCAGCAAGCGGAACAGTAGTGGAAGCTTACTTAGATAAAGGTAGAGGATATGTATCAACAATTTTAGTACAAGCAGGTACTTTAAAAGTTGGTGATTATGTTTTAGCCGGAAAGAATAGTGGTAAAGTAAAAGCTATGCAAGATGAGCGAGGCCACGATGTTAAGGAAGCAGGTCCTGCAACTCCAGTATCTATACTTGGTTTAGATGGTGCGCCTCAAGCAGGTGATAAGTTTAATGTCTTTGCAGATGAGCGTGAAGCAAAACAAATTGCAACTAAACGTACTCAGTTACAACGTGAGCAATCTGTTAGAACACAACGTCATATTACACTTGATGAGATTGGAAGACGTATTGCTCTTGGTGATTTCCAAGAACTTAATATAATTCTTAAAGGTGATGTAGATGGTTCTGTAGAAGCATTAACAGATTCTTTCCAAAAATTATCTACTGAAGAAATTCAAGTTAATATTATACATAAAGGTGTTGGTGCCATTACAGAAAGTGATGTCTTATTAGCAACAGCTTCAGATGCTATTATCGTTGGATTTAATGTACGTCCTGTTGGAAATGCAAGAATGATTGCTGATAAGGAAGAAATTGATATCAGAACGTATTCTATTATCTATGCTGCAATTAACGATCTTAAAGATGCTATGGAAGGTATGTTATCTCCAGAGTTAAAAGAAGAGGTTACAGGTACTGCAGAAATTAGAGAAATATTTAAAGTTTCTAAGATTGGAAATATTGCAGGTTGTATGGTTATGAATGGTAAAATCTTTAGAAATTCTAACATAAGAATTATTAGAGACGGAGTCGTTGTTCATACAGGTACACTAGAAGCTTTAAAACGTTTTAAAGACGATGTTAGAGAGGTAGCTAAAGGTTATGATTGTGGTATGCAAATTAAAGGTTATAACGACATTGTAATTGGTGATGTTATCGAAGCATTCCAAGAAGTAGAAGTAAAGAAAAAGTTAAAGTAATAACTTATAACAAATAAAAAAACCGACAAGTAATTGTCGGTTTTTTTTATGAGATAAAATTAGAAAACATGAGTTATTTAAAAGGACTCATTGCAGTTGTTTTAGAAGCTATTTAGTCGTCTGTTTTAGGTTGAAAAATAATAGCATTCATATACTTCTTTTTAATTTTTACACCAGCGCGTTCAGCTTCTAACTTTGTAGCAAAGTTGCCTACCCAAACTTTATAATTTGGAGTGTTCCATACAATTTCTACAGGCCATTCACTGTAAGCGTTTAAAAAGTTAGCTTTTTCTCGAGCAGCCTTATCAGGATCCACGCTTTGAAATACTTGTATTTTATAGACCTTAGAGGTTTTGATATCTTTTTTGTATTCCAATAATTTATCAATATCACTGTCTTGGCTAACGTTAACTGTTCCTTCTTGCGAATGAAGGGAAATAGATAATGCTAGACCTAAAAAGACAAGACAAAAAGATTTATTTCTTAATTTCATAGAGTAATTATTTATTGGCAAAGGTATAATTTTCAGAAGAACATGTGTGATTTTTTTATCTACATTTTAGCTGTAATCAATTATACTTCAAGCTGTCGGTAATTAAGGAACGAATATTCAATCATTAAATTTTTGAAATACATTATTTAGAATTGGTATAAATTATATATTAACACTTCTCTAAGATTTCCAAAATCGACTTTAAATGTTACTTTTGCCAGAGTTTTTATAAACATCTTTTTTCAAGTTTTTAATGAAAAAATCGTACCAAAGTTTAGAAGATAATTCAACTTATTATATGAAACAAGTGATTTACCGTAGTTTAACCTCAAGGATAGTTAGTCTTTGTTTTGCACTATTGCTTGCATTTTCGACCTCACTTACAGCTCAAGAAGGTGATCCAGTTAATGGAAAATCGCTCTATAATTCTAATTGTGCAGCGTGTCATAAGCTAGATAAGCCAATGACAGGTCCTGCATTACGTAATGTAGAGGCAAGATTGGCAGATGAGCAAGGCTTAGATAGAGAATGGCTTAGTGCTTGGATTAGAAATAGCTCTTCGCTTATTAAATCTGGAGACGCGTATGCGAATAAGATCTTTAATGAGTATAACGGAACTCCTATGACGCCGTTTCCACAGTTAAGTGATCAAGATATTTCAGATATTTTGGCTTATACTGCTGAGGAGAAAAAAGAACCTGTAGTTGTAGAAAGCAACACTAATGAAGGTGCTAGTCAGCAAGGTGGTGTTTCAAATGATATCATTTTAGGTGCTTTAGCCTTATTGTTTGGGTTATTAGCAATGGCGTTAGTGTTAGTAAACCGTACGTTAAATCGTTTTGCTAAAGCTAAAGATATTGAAGTCTTTACAGCGCAAGAAAAAAGAACACCATTATGGAAGGCGTTTGTTCAAAATCAATTTTTAGTATTGGTTACAGCAATTATCTTCTTGTTAGCAAGTGGTTACTTTGTGTATGGTTACTTTATGCAAGTAGGTGTAGATCAAGGTTACGAACCTGTTCAGCCTATTCATTATTCGCATAGAATTCATGCAGGCGACAATGGTATTGATTGTAAGTACTGTCACTCATCAGCTAGAGTAAGTAAGACTTCAGGTATTCCTTCTTTAAATGTTTGTATGAATTGTCATAAATCAATTTCAGAAGTCGCACCAGAAACTTTAGCAGAAGGCACAGAGTATGGTGTAGATTACAATGCGGAAATTCAAAAATTATACGATGCTGTAGGTTGGGATGGAACTGGTTATACTGGAGATTCTAAACCTGTTAAGTGGATACGTATTCATAACTTACCTGATTTTGCTTATTTCAATCACTCACAACACGTAGAGGTTGGTGGTATTGAATGTCAGACTTGTCATGGTCCTGTTGAGGAAATGGAAATAATGTACCAAAATGCACCATTAACTATGGGTTGGTGTATTAACTGTCACAGAGAAACAAATGTAAAAGTTAAAGACAACGAATATTATACTAAGATACACGAAGAATTATCTAAAAAGTATGGAGTTGAGCAGTTAACTGTGGCGCAGATGGGTGGATTAGAATGTGGAAAGTGTCATTATTAAATTAAATAAGAAGTAATTCAAAATTATATGTCATCAAACAAGAAATACTGGAAAAGTGTTGAAGAACTAAACGAAAATAGTTCTATTGTTGAGGCGCTACAACAAAATGAATTTGTGGAACCAATTCCTACAGATGAATTTTTAGGAGACAAAGAATCGTTAGAATCTTCGTCTACATCGCGTCGTGATTTCTTAAAATACGTTGGTTTTAGTACCGCAGCAGCTTCTTTGGCGGCTTGTGAAGGGCCAGTAATTAAGTCAATTCCTTACATAGTTCAGCCAACTGAGATTATTCCTGGTGTGGCTAACTATTATGCAACAACGATTGCAGATGGTTTTGATTTTACAAGTGTTTTAGTAAAAACAAGAGAAGGAAGACCTATTAAAATTGAGAATAACACTGAAGCTGGGGCTAGTGGTATTGCAAATGCGAGAGTTAATGCTTCCGTTTTAGGATTATACGATAACCTTAGAGTAAAATCGCCAATGAAAGGTGATTCTAAAATCTCTTGGGAGACGTTTATGTCCGAAACAACTTCAAAATTAAATGGGCTTAATGGTAAGGCAATTGTGTTTTTAACGCAAACATTGCCAAGTCCATCAACAAATAAATTGATTGCAGATTTTAAAGCTAAATATGGCAACGTAAACCACGTTGTTTATGATGCTGTTTCAGAATCTGCTACTTTAGATGCTTACCAAGCGAAGTACGGAGTAAGAGGAATGGCTAATTACGATTTCTCTAAGGCTAAGACTATTGTTTCTATTGGAGCTGATTTCTTAGGAGATTGGCAAGGTGGAGGCTTTGAGTCTGCTTATGCTAAAAAACGTATTCCTGAAGATGGTAAGATGTCTAGACATATTCAGTTTGAATCTAATATGTCATTATCTGGTGCAAATGCAGATAAGCGTGTGCCATTAACACCAAGTCAGCAAAAAATAGCTTTAGCTAAATTATACAGTGAAGTCACTGGAAATTCTGCTGGTGGTGCTAAGCTTCCTGAAGGATTAGACGCAGCCGTTAAAGCAGCAGCTAAAGAGATTAGCAAAGCCGGTAGCAATGCCGTTGTGGTTACAGGTATACAAGATGTAAATGCACAAACTGTAGTGTTAGAGTTAAATACTTACTTAAAGAGTAAGGCATTTGACCCTAAAACAACAATAAAAACAAGACAAGGAAGCGATAAAGCAGTTATGCAATTGGTTTCTGATATGAAAGCAGGAAAAGTTGGAGCTATCATCATGAATGGTGTTAATCCAATATATACATTGCCAAATGCTTCTGATTTTTCAGAAGGTCTTGCAAAAACAGAATTGTCAATTGCGTTCTCAATGAAACAAGATGAGACGTCAACTAATTGTCAATATATCGCAGCAGCACCTCATTATTTAGAATCATGGGGAGATATCGAGATGAAAGCTGGTCATTACTCAATGATGCAACCAACAATTCGTCCGTTATTTGACACTAAGCAATTTCAAGAGGTATTAATGGGTTGGACAGATAAGTCAGGTTCATATAGAGACTTCTTAAAATCATATTGGACAACAAATATATTAGGTGGTGCGTCATTTAATAAGGCGGTTCAAGATGGTGTTTTCGTGTCTAGTTCTGCAAAGAATGGTGGAAATAGTTCTTCAACAAGTACAGAAACCACAACAGCGTTAAAAGATAAAAAAGATAGAACCTTCCTAGGTGGCGTTATTCATGATGTTGCTGTAGGAGTTGGTATAAAAGATGAAGATAAGGACGAATATGTAACAAACACAACAGCAACTACTGTTAACAATGGTGGTTCAGTTGCAGGAGGTTCAGTTTCAGCTTTATCTGGTGGTGAAGCCGCAAGAGCTTTAGCAAGTTCGGCTAAAGGTAGCGCAATGGAATTATTGCTTTATACCAAGACAGGAATGGGTGATGGTCAACAAGCTAACAACCCATGGTTACAAGAATTTCCAGATCCTATTACAAGAACAACTTGGGATAATTACTTAACAGTTTCTCAGGCAGATGCTGATAGGTTAGAGTTGAAAAATTGGAATGTAGCTAATGGTGGGTTAAATGGTAGTTATGCAAAAGTTTCAGTTAATGGAGCAGAAGCAATTACAGTACCAGTAATCATTCAGCCAGGACAAGCAAAAGGATCTGTTGGTTTATCTTTCGGTTTTGGAAGAACATCAAAAGGTTTAAAAGAAGAAATGAAAACAGGTGTTAACGCTTATCCGTTATACCAAAATTTCAATTCAGTTCAAAACGTTACTATTGAAAAAGCTTCTGGTGAGCACGAATTTGCTTGTGTACAGTTGCATAATACTTTAATGGGACGTGGAGATATTATTAAAGAAACTACTTTAGAAGTCTTTAATACAAAAGATAAGAAGCACTGGAATGCAGTTCCTGTTGTATCTCTTAATCATATAGAAACACCTGTAACATCTCCAGATGTAGATTTATGGGATGAGTTTGATCGTTCTATAGGTCATCACTTTAACTTATCAATAGACTTAAACGCCTGTACGGGTTGTGGAGCATGTGTAATTGCATGTCATGCAGAAAATAACGTTCCTGTTGTTGGTAAGTCAGAAATGAGACGTAGTAGAGATATGCATTGGTTGCGTATTGATAGATATTATTCTCATCAAGATACATTTGAATCGGATGATGCTAAAAAAGATGGTTTCTCTGGTTTATTTGGAGATAATGGATCTTTAGGAGGCTTTGGAGAGATGGAAAATCCTGCAGAAAATCCTCAAGTAGCATTTCAACCAGTAATGTGTCAGCATTGTAATCATGCACCTTGTGAAACAGTTTGTCCTGTTGCTGCAACAGCTCATGGTCGTCAAGGGCAAAACCACATGGCTTATAACCGTTGTGTAGGTACACGTTACTGTGCAAACAACTGTCCTTATAAAGTACGTCGTTTTAACTGGTTCTTATACAATAAGAATGATGAGTTTGATTACTACATGAATGATGATTTAGGACGTATGGTATTAAATCCAGATGTAGTAGTGCGTTCTCGTGGTGTAATGGAAAAATGTTCTATGTGTATTCAAAAGACACAAAAAACAATTCTTGATGCTAAGCGTGACGGACGAGAAGTTAAAGATGGAGAATTCCAAACAGCTTGTTCTGCGGCATGTGGAAACGGAGCGATGGTGTTTGGTGATATTAATGATAAGGAGAGTAAAATCTCAGCATTAAAAGAAGATGATCGTATGTATCATTTGCTAGAATACGTAGGTACAAAACCAAACGTAATCTATCAGACAAAGGTGAGAAATACATCAAAAGCATAAATAACTAAATAAAAAGTTAAATAGTTAGAAGTTGAAATAAACAACAGCTTTTAGCATTTAAACAAATCAACATTTAAACAATAAAGAATGGCGTCTCATTACGAAGCACCTATTAGAAGACCATTAGTAACAGGAGAAAAATCGTATCACGATGTTACTGTTGATGTCGCAAGACCAGTTGAAGGTAAAGCCAACAGATCATGGTGGATAGTTTTCAGCATTGCGTTGGTCGCATTCCTTTGGGGAATAGGTTGTATTATTTATACCGTATCTACCGGTATTGGAGTTTGGGGTCTTAATAAGACTGTAAATTGGGCTTGGGATATTACTAACTTCGTTTGGTGGGTTGGTATTGGTCACGCAGGAACATTAATTTCTGCAGTACTTTTACTCTTCCGTCAAAAATGGAGAATGGCAATTAACCGTTCTGCGGAAGCCATGACTATTTTCTCAGTAGTTCAAGCGGGTTTATTTCCAATTATTCACATGGGTCGTCCATGGTTAGCATATTGGGTATTACCTATACCAAATCAATTTGGTTCGTTATGGGTAAACTTTAACTCACCTTTACTTTGGGATGTATTCGCGATTTCTACGTACTTATCAGTATCACTTGTATTTTGGTGGACAGGTTTATTACCAGATTTCGCTATGTTACGAGATAGAGCAGTTAAGCCTTTCCAAAAGAAAATATACGCTTTAGTAAGTTTTGGTTGGTCTGGAAGAGCAAAAGATTGGCAACGTTTTGAAGAAGTATCTTTAGTACTTGCAGGTTTAGCAACTCCTTTAGTACTTTCTGTACACACTATTGTATCTTTTGACTTCGCAACATCTGTTATTCCTGGTTGGCATACAACGATTTTCCCACCTTATTTTGTTGCAGGTGCAGTATTCTCTGGATTTGCTATGGTAAACACGCTTCTTATTATTATGAGAAAAGTGTGTAATCTTGAAGATTATATAACAGTACAACACATAGAATTAATGAACATTGTAATAATGATTACAGGTTCTATAGTTGGTGTGGCTTATATCACTGAGTTATTTATTGCATGGTATTCTGGAGTAGAGTACGAACAATATGCATTCTTAAATAGAGCAACAGGACCTTATTGGTGGGCATATTGGGCAATGATGTCTTGTAATGTATTCTCACCTCAGTTTATGTGGTTTAAGAAATTAAGAACAAGTATCATGTTTTCTTTCTTTATCTCTATTGTTGTAAACATTGGTATGTGGTTTGAGCGTTTCGTAATTATCGTAACATCACTACATAGAGATTATTTACCATCATCATGGTCTATGTTTTCACCAACGTTTGTAGATATTGGAATTTTTATTGGAACAATTGGTTTCTTCTTTGTATTATTTTTACTGTATTCTCGTACATTCCCTGTAATAGCACAAGCAGAAGTAAAAACAATTTTAAAATCATCTGGGGAGCGTTATAAAAACATTAGAGAACGCGGTGATAGTTTAGTTGGAACAGGAGCAGATGCTAGAACATCAAATTTAGCTGCCAATACTATTACACCAACAAAACCAGTGGTTTCATCGGAAGATAATTCTACTAAAGTAAATGACCTTTTAGGTACTATTGGAGCGTTTGATGCCACAACAGGTACTGCAGACGATTTAAAGAAAATAAATGGTATTGGTCCAAAGATGGAAGAGGTATTAAATAGTATAGGTATTTACACATTCCTTCAGGTAAGTAAGATGACGAAAAAAGAATATGACTTGTTAGATGCAATTACAGGTTCTTTCCCAGGAAGAGCAGAACGTGATGATTGGTCAGGACAAGCTAAAAATTTATTAAACAACTAATATAGTCTATGGAAGCTTCGAGAGTAATTCATGCTATTTATACAGATGATGATGTACTAATGTCAGCCGTCAAAACGGTTAGATCAGAAAAACATCACATTGAAGAGATATACACACCTTTTCCAGTTCATGGACTAGACAAGGCAATGGGATTAGCGCCTACACGCTTAGCAATAACAGCTTTTTTATATGGTTGTGTTGGTTTAACTGTAGCTATTGTAATGATGAATTTTATAATGATTGAAGACTGGCCTCAAGATATTGGAGGTAAGCCAAGCTTTAGTTATATTGAGAATATGCCATCATTTGTACCAATTATGTTTGAGCTTACAGTGTTTTTTGCAGCTCACTTAATGGTTATAACTTTTTACCTAAGAAGTAGAATGTGGCCGTTTAAAAAAGCAGAAAACCCTGACCCAAGAACTACAGATGACCATTTCTTAATGGAAATTGCTGTGCATAATAATGAAGATTCATTAACTGCATTGTTACAAGAAACAGGAGCTGTTGAGATAAATATTGTTGATAAAGATGAAGATGCACATTAATATGAAGATAGCCACAAAATATATCGTAGCATTAGTATTATTGGTAAGCTTTGTGTCTTGCCAAAAGAACTCTAGACCCAATTACCAATATATGCCAAACATGTATGAGTCAGTTGGTTATGAAACATATCAAGAATCTGACGCATTTAAAAATGGTGTAGAAGCCCAATTACCTGCAGAAGGATCAATACCAAGAGGTGATTTTATGCCTTTTGAAATTGAAAATACAAATGAAGGTTTTGCGTATGCAAAAGCGAATTTAAAAAGTCCTTTAGATTCTTTACAAGTAGATTATACAGAAGGTAAGATACTATATGACATTTACTGTGGAATTTGTCATGGTAACAAAGGAGATGGTAAAGGTAAATTGGTTCAACGCGAAAAGATTTTAGGGGTTCCTTCTTACGATGATGTAGGAAGAGCAATTACTACAGGAAGTATTTACCACGTTATTTATTACGGTAAAAACACAATGGGTTCTTATGCTAACCAATTGAACGAGACTGAGCGCTGGCAAGTAGTAGCTTACGTTGAGAAACTGAAAGCAGATTTAGAAAAGTAAGATTTAGATAAAGATTATATAAATGGAATATAAAATTTCAAATCGATTAAGAATATTTGCTATTGTTCTTATAATTTTAGGAGCAATTGGCGTCACTTCTGGTTTCATATCTTCTAAAAGCTATGAAACGGTAGAAGATGTAAAAGAATTGTTGGCAAGTGAAGCTCACCACGGTGATGCTCACGAAGCAGATGCACATGGTGATGCTCACGGAGAAGCAGAATTACATGGTGAAGAAGCTCATGCTGAGGAAGGACACAAAATGAGTCATGAAGAACATGTCTTACACCAAATTCATAACAGACCTTATGCCGCACTTTATGTAGCAGCATTCTTTTTCTTTATGATTGCATTAGGGGTATTAGCATTTTATGCTGTACAATATGCTTCTCAAGCAGGTTGGTCGCCTGTACTGTTTAGAGTCATGGAAGGTATTACATCTTATGTTTTACCAGGTGGTGTTATCTTATTAATAATCGCATTTGTTGCAGATAGTCATTTGTTTATCTGGTTAACTGATGGTATGACTACAGTAGGTCACGATAATTATGATGCGCTTGTCGCAGGGAAATCAGGTTGGTTAAATAAAACAGGATTTTTTATAAGAGGTGCTGTATTTTTAGCAGGTTGGTCTGCTTACCAATATTTTTCTAGAAAGTTCTCAGTTGCTCAAGATAATGCTGATATAAATGATAACAGAAACTTTAAAAAGAACTTTAGAATTTCAGCAGCATTTTTAGTATTCTTTATTTACACAGAATCAATAATGTCTTGGGACTGGATAATGAGTGTAGATCCACACTGGTTTAGTACCTTGTTTGGATGGTATTTATTAGCAGGTATGCTTGTTTGTGGTGTAACTACAATTGCCATGATAGCAATTTACCTAAAATCTAAAGGTTTATTAGAACATGTAAACGATAGTCATATCCATGATTTAGCTAAATTTATGTTTGGATTTAGTGTATTCTGGACTTACTTATGGTTCTCTCAATTCATGTTAATTTGGTATTCAAATATTCCAGAAGAAGTTACTTATTTTGTAACACGTATTGAAGATTATAACTTACCTTTCTTTGGTATGGTAGCTATGAACTTTGTATTCCCACTATTATTATTAATGAATAGTGACTTCAAACGCGTAAATTGGTTTGTAATAATGGCAGGAGTTGTAATTCTTTGTGGTCATTACGTAGATATTTTCAATATGATTATGCCTGCAACAGTTGGTGATAGATGGTTTATTGGAATTCCTGAAATAGGAGCAATTTTATTATTTGGTGGTTTATTTATGCTTGTTGTCTTTACAGCATTAGGTAAATATCCATTACTAGCTAAAGGAAATCCATTTATTAAGGAAAGTAAAAATTTCCATTATTAATTTTAAATAAGAACAGAAACGATAATGACTGCTTTATTAACGATTATAATTGTACTCTTTGTAGCTGTTGCCTTGTGGCAAATGGTAAAGATTTTTGACTTGGCCCAAGTAGGCACAACAAATTCCCAAATTGCGGACGACCATGATAACAAAATCAATGGTTATTTAATGATAGGGTTTTTAATTTTTATCTATGTTATAACTATTCTTAGTTTTTGGTATTTAGGAGATTTACCATTAATGTCTAATGCTGCATCAGAACATGGTGTAGAAGTCGATAATCTTATGATTATCTCTATGGTAGTTATATTTATAGTACAGACTATTACGCAATTTTTACTACATTATTTTGCTTATAAATACAAAGGTGAAAAAGGAAGAAAAGCATTGTTTTATGCAGATAATAACACTTTAGAATTTATTTGGACAGTAATTCCTGTAATTGTTTTAGCAGGTTTAATAATCTACGGTTTATTCACTTGGAATGATATTATGAATATCGATGAGGATGAAGACCCAATGGTTATTGAATTATATGCACAGCAGTTTAACTGGAAAGCACGTTATAGTGGTGCAGATAATGTCCTTGGTAAAGCGAATGTTAGATTAATAGACTTAGATCGTGCTAATATTTTAGGTGTCGATGAAGACGATCCTAATGCTCAAGATGATGTTATTGTAACAGAGCTTCATTTGCCAGTAGGTAAGCCGGTTGTATTTAAAATGAGATCTCAAGATGTATTACACTCAGCTTATATGCCGCATTTTAGAGCGCAAATGAACTGTGTACCTGGTATGGTAACTCAATTTGGTTTTACACCAACAATTACCACTGCAGATATGCGTCAAAATCCAGATATGGTTGAGAAAGTTAAAGATATTAACGCTCTTAGATTAGAACGTAAAGCCGAAATTGAAGAATCAGGACAAGAGTTGGTTTACGAGTTTGATTACTTATTATTATGTAACAAAATTTGTGGTACATCACATTACAATATGCAGATGAAGATTATTGTAGAAACACAAGAAGAGTTTGATGCTTGGATGAAAGAACAAACAACCTTTCCAAATTCATTAAATTAATAGAATTTTTTAAAGAAAAAGATAATAGATAGAGATTATGTCAGCAACTATAGATACACACGGTCACGACGATCACGACGTACATCATCACAAAGAAACATTTGTAACTAAATATATTTTTAGCATTGATCATAAAATGATTGCTAAACAATATTTAATTACAGGTACTATAATGGGAGTTATAGGTGTTTTAATGTCTATAATGTTTCGTATGCAAATTGCATGGCCAGAACAGCCAAACGTATTGTTTGAAGCATTACTAGGTAAATGGGCTCCAGACGGAGTTATGGATGCAGATATTTATTTGGCCTTAGTGACGATTCATGGTACTATTATGGTATTCTTTGTATTAACTGCAGGGTTAAGTGGTACATTTAGTAACCTCTTAATTCCGTTGCAAATTGGTGCTAGAGATATGGCTTCAGGATTCCTTAATATGGTGTCTTATTGGTTATTCTTTATTTCTTGTGTTATAATGATTAGCTCATTATTTGTAGAAGCCGGACCAGCAGCAGCAGGATGGACAATCTATCCACCACTATCTGCTTTGCCTATGGCATCAGGAGGTTCTGGTTTAGGAATGACTTTATGGTTAGTCTCAATGGCTATATTTATTGCATCATCTTTATTAGGATCTTTAAATTATATAGTAACAGTAATTAACTTACGTACTAAAGGGATGTCTATGACAAGATTGCCATTGACTATTTGGGCATTCTTTGTAACAGCGGTTATTGGTGTGGTTTCATTCCCAGTATTATTGTCTGCAGCGTTATTATTAATTATGGATAGAAGTTTTGGAACATCATTCTTCTTATCAGATATATTTATTCAAGGTGAAGTATTACACTACCAAGGTGGATCACCAGTATTATTCGAACATTTATTTTGGTTCTTAGGTCACCCAGAAGTATATATCGTTATCTTACCTGCTATGGGATTAGTGTCTGAAATTATGGCATCAAACTCTCGTAAGCCAATTTTTGGATATAGAGCGATGATTGCTTCAATCTTAGCAATTGCTTTCTTATCTACAATTGTTTGGGGGCACCATATGTTTATTTCAGGTATGAATCCTTTCTTAGGATCTGTATTTACATTTACAACATTATTGATTGCTATCCCATCTGCTGTAAAAGCCTTTAACTGGATAACAACCATATGGAAAGGTAATCTCCAAATGAATCCAGCCATGTTATTTTCTATTGGTTTTGTGTCTACCTTTATTACAGGTGGATTAACAGGAATCATTTTAGGTGATAGTGCATTAGATATTAACGTTCATGATACTTATTTTGTAATTGCACACTTCCACTTAGTAATGGGTATTTCTGCACTTTACGGAATGTTTGCAGGTATTTATCATTGGTACCCAAAAATGTTTGGTCGTATGCTAAATAAAAACTTAGGATATTTACATTTTTGGATCACTGCAATTTGTGCCTACGGAGTTTTCTTCCCAATGCACTTTATTGGAATGGCAGGATTACCAAGACGTTACTACACAAACTCTAATTTCCCGTTATTTGATGATTTAGCAAATGCAAATGTTATCATAACTATATTTGCTATTATTGGAGGTTTAGCACAAATTATTTATTTGTATAATTTCTTTGCAAGTATGTTCTTTGGTAAAAAAGCAGAACAAAATCCTTGGAGATCTACAACTTTAGAATGGACTACTCCTGTAAAACATATACATGGTAACTGGCCAGGAGCTATTCCTCACGTTTACCGTTGGTCTTATGACTACAGTAAACCAGGACATGATGTAGATTTTGTACCTCAGAATGTACCTTTAATGGAAGGTGAAGAGGAATTACAGCATTAAACAAATTTCTGCGAAGGCAGGAAACTCATAATAGATTAGAAAAGACCTCTGGATAGCTATCCAAAGGTCTTTTTCTTTATATTTGTTTTGACTTTGTTGTCATTCAGAGTGAAACGAAGAACCTATATTTCTAAGCTCAGTGTAACTTAATAAGATTCCCGTTTTCACGGGAAGTACTATGAACGAAAACCTAAATCCAAATAGCGATAACTTCACACCAGAAGAACTAGATGTCGAAAAGAAATTAAGACCTTTAACCTTTGAAGATTTTACAGGTCAAGATCAAGTCTTAGAAAACCTATTAGTTTTTGTACAAGCTGCAAACCTTAGAGAAGAAGCTTTAGATCACACCTTATTTCACGGACCTCCAGGACTAGGAAAAACGACCTTAGCACATATTTTAGCTAATGAGTTAGACGTAGGCATTAAAGTGACCTCAGGACCTGTTTTAGATAAGCCAGGAGACTTGGCAGGTTTGTTAACTAACCTTGATGATCGTGATGTGCTTTTTATTGATGAAATCCATCGTTTAAGTCCAATTGTAGAAGAATACTTATACTCTGCAATGGAAGATTATAAAATTGATATCATGATTGAATCTGGTCCAAATGCCAGAACTGTTCAACTTAACTTAAATCCATTTACATTAATTGGTGCAACCACACGTTCAGGGTTACTTACTGCTCCAATGCGCGCTCGATTTGGAATACAAAGTCGTTTACAATATTATAAAACCGAATTATTAACCACCATAGTGCAACGTAGTGCATCCATATTAAACATGCCAATTTCTATGGAAGCTGCTATAGAGATTGCAGGTAGAAGTAGAGGCACACCTCGTATTGCCAATGCGCTTTTACGACGTGTTAGAGATTTTGCACAAATAAAAGGGAATGGTAAAATTGATATTGGTATCGCTAAATTTGCCTTAAAAGCACTTAACGTAGATGCTTATGGATTGGATGAAATGGATAACAAAATCCTAACCACTATCATCGATAAGTTTAAAGGAGGACCAGTTGGTATTAGTACCATTGCAACTGCCGTTAGTGAAAGTACAGAAACCATAGAAGAGGTATATGAGCCATTTTTAATTCAACAAGGTTTTATAATGCGAACTCCTCGTGGACGAGAAGTAACAGAACAAGCGTATAAACATTTGGGCAAAATAAAAGGACCAACCCAAGGAGGTTTGTTTTAACTTAAGCATATGAGTCTAAAACAAAATATACCCACGGTTCCTTTAAGTCGATTTATTAAACATTCATTAGAAATTTTAAAAAATCCACTGCCATTTCATCATAAAAATTTTGAGGAGGAAGGAGATGTTTTCAAGTTAAAAATTGGATTTAAAAACAGCGTTGTCTTTATTCGTGATGCTGCATTTGCCGAATATGTTCTTCAAAAGAATCAGAAGAACTATACCAAGTCTAAGATACAAACGGAAGATTTAGTGAAGTATGTTGGTAAAGGCTTGCTTACCTCAGAAGGAGAACATTGGAAAAAACAACGTAAACTCATTCAACCCGCTTTTCATAAAAAGCAATTAGCAAATCTTTTAGAAAGTATTAAAAGTGCAATTCTTTTAGAATACGGAAAAATCACATCGAATGAAGTGATAGATATCTTTCCTATTTTAAACGATTTGGCATTTCAAACGGTGGTGAAATCCTTGTTTAGCAGTGCCGCAAATCAAGAAGATATTAATCGCCTTCAATATATTACAGAACAGGCTCAAAAAATGTTGGTAAAAGAATTACGTCAACCATATTTGGGTTGGTGGTTTAATTTGAGTGGTGAAATTGAAAAACATATCGAACTCACCAACGAAGCACGTCAAATATTAAAACGCATTGTTAACGAACGAAGGGCTTCAAACATAAAAGCAGATGATTTGTTAGATATGCTTTTAGAGGCTAGGTACGACGATGGCAATGTTATGGAAGAAGAACAGCTCATTGATGAAATCTTGATTCTATTTACAGCAGGACACGAAACCACATCAAATGCACTTACATTTACGACGCAATTATTAGCATTGCATCCAGAATGGCAAGATAAAATTTATGAAGAACGTCTGGCATTAAAAAGTGAAAGCGATGACTTAATGGATTTGGTAACAAAGTCTAAAGTTTGCCAGCAGGTTTTAGAAGAAGCTATGCGATTGTATCCTCCAGCGTATTTTATAGATCGTGTAAATAAGGCACCAGATACTTTTAATGGGATGGATTTTGAAGCCGGATCTAACTTATTATTTTCGGTATACGAAATACATCGTCACCCTAAACTATGGGACCAACCTAATGAATTTTTACCAGAACGTTTTAATGAAGGTGGTCGTAAATTCTCATCACAATATTTTCCTTTTGGAGCTGGCCCACGAAAATGTATTGGTAATAATTTTGCGATGTTCGAAATGATCATTGCCGTTTCAGAGTTAGTTTCAAACTATAAAATGCATCCTGAGTTTAACACCATAGATATTACTCCTTTGATTACTTTAAAGCCAAAGAATGCACTTTTAACGTTTGAAAAACGACACTAGTGATAAACAATGCTTCCAAATACAGTACAATCATTAAAGCTGAAGCAAAACGCCTTGGTTTTTTGTCTTGTGGTATTAGTAAGGCTGAATTTCTAGAAGCAGAAGCACCACGATTAGAAACTTGGCTAAATAAGAACATGAATGGTGAAATGCGTTACATGGAAAACCATTTCGATAAACGTTTAGATCCAACATTACTTGTTGAAGGTTCAAAAAGTGTGGTGTCTTTATTGTTGAATTATTACCCATCAGAAACTCAAACAGATGATTCATATAAATTGTCTAAATATGCTTATGGTAACGACTACCATCACGTCATAAAACATAAGCTAAAATCATTATTGTATTTTATTCAAGATGAAATAGGCGAGGTTGGTGGACGCGCTTTTGTAGATTCTGCACCAGTGCTAGATAAAGCTTGGGCAGCAAAATCGGGTTTGGGGTGGATAGGAAAGCACTCTAATCTATTAACCCAACAAGTCGGCTCGTTTTATTTTATAGCCGAATTAATTATCGATTTAGAGTTAGAATACGATTACGCCACAACAGACCATTGCGGCACATGTACCAAATGTATTGATGCTTGCCCTACAGAAGCCATTACAGAACCTTATGTGGTAGATGGTAGTAAGTGTATCTCGTATTTTACTATTGAACTCAAAGAAAACATTCCAACAGAATTTAAAGGCAAATTTGACGACTGGATGTTTGGTTGCGATATCTGCCAAGACGTTTGCCCTTGGAATCGTTTTTCTAAACCGCATAACGAGCCTTTATTTAATCCACATCCAGAATTATTAGATATGACCAAAAAGGATTGGGAAGAAATTACGGAAGATACGTTTAAAAAAGTGTTTCAGAAATCGGCTGTAAAGCGGACTAAATTTGCTGGTTTGGAACGGAATATTAGTTTTTTGAAGGATTAATTTTTTTTACTTAAAAGTAAATCCAACGGAATATTTTAGAGCAAAATTATCACTAGACTTCTCAAGATTGTGATAACCATAGCGATAGAAAGCACCAAAGCCCATTCCTAAATAACCTAAATTCTGAAATGGTACCTTTATTAAATTATGAAGTTCTAAACCTGTTTCTAAAAATAAGTGGTTTTTAGTTTTAAATTCAATGTTTTGGTGATATTCATTATGGTCTAAATCACCAATTCCCACATTATTATAAAGCAAAATATCAGGTTGAAAATAACCTTTATTATTAAATAGTCTTCCAAAATTATGAGTAATAAATAAGTGTGCATACCTATCGGATAAAAACTCATAAGGTGTTACTGTTTGAAAATAATTTTTAACCACAAAGGGTATTTGTCGGTCTAAAGTCCCTTCTCCGGTAAATAGTAATCCATAAGGTAATGCAGTATCTATATAGCCTAAATCGAGTCGATAAGTTGTTCGGCCAATACCTTTAGTCATAAAACTATGGTCTAACGTAAAACGCAGCTTGTTGTAACTAAAATTAGATTCAAAAGCACCTTCTAATCCTCTAGAATAAATAAGTTTTAAAACCGGAGCGTCATTAGCAAGTCTTGTTGTAGTACCAAAGGAATTAATTAGTTTTTCATTAACATGGTAACCAACACCAATGGTAACTTCAGAATTATTATAACCAGTTACCGAATTATTATTTTGAATAAATTGGTAGTTGTACAACGGATTTATTTTAGCAGTATTAAAACCCAAAAACCAGTTGATGTTTCTCAATAACTTCATGTCTGTTCTAATACTGTAAGATTCAATGGCATCCATTTGGCTCGCAATAATATTACGTGATACAAATGGATTGTTAACTTTGTTTCCAGAATAGGTACCAACCTCTCTAATGCTATTTTCATATTTTAGATTAAAAGAAATATCTTTTTTTCCAGGCACATCAATCTCTAATTCTCCTCCATATTTCCATGTATCATCTTTAAATCCATAACCAGCAAATGCACCTAAGGAAACATTTTTAAGAATGTCGTCATTAGTGTAAAAACCAGCACCTAATCTTGTGCCTTCATATTTATTAAACCTTATGATGTTTAGCAAGTCTATATCAACATATTTTAAAGGATATTTTCCTTCAAATAACTTTTGAGGAATTGATAAATATTTATCAAGCTTTATTTTGTCTCCAATACTATCAATCAGTGCATAGGTTCGCAGTTCGCGTTTGTCTAAAGCTTCTCTTCTGTAATCATCCCAGTATTTCGAATCTCTTCCACCTACATTTTTAGGCAATGTGAGCGATACAAACGGAAAATCTTTCTTTTCCAATGTCGCATTTGGTGTAATTTCAGAAAGGTAACTTTTGCCAACATATTTAAAACTACCAAAACCTTGTCCCAAAATAATGACAAAATTCAACTGTTCAGGAAACCAATATTGATTATTTATAAATTTATATTTCTGTTGAATAGTAAAATCAATTTTTCCAGAGTTAAATGTAGAAGCATCGACGCTTTCAACTGCATATCTGTTAGAGTTGATGTAAAGTAACCCCTTTAAGCCTTCAAAATTTCTATTTGTCTTTGGTTCAAAAGAAATAACAAAAACTGTATCCTTACCTTTTAGGTATTCTTCTTTTAACCTGAATTTATATTTTTTTGTACTCCCTTTAGAAATCGGATTAAGGTAAGGTGTTTCAAAAAGTTCAATATGTTCATTATAAAATGAAAAAGGCTGAAATGCATTTGCCAGAACGGCAAAATTAGGATCTTTTAAACCAGATGTTCTTATCGCAATAATGCTATCTTCACTAAATCGTGGTTTTAAATATTTGTGTTTAGCGATGGTTTCTGTTATAAAAAAGTAAGAGTCCTTTAAAAATGTTTGAGTCTCCTTTAAGGAATCATTCATTGGTTTACTATCATCTACATCTACAACAATTTTATCATAAGACTTGTAAGTGTAAGATTCTAAATTTTCCGGATTATTAATAGCTTTATAAGCAACTGCATTTCTAATAATACGATGCGCTGGGTTTTCTCCATCGATAATAACTTCATCTAATTCGCTAAATTTTGATTTAAGTCTTATGATTTGAGAATTAATATCGTCTAGTTTTATTTCCTTTGTTTCATAACCAACATAGCTTATCGTTATTGTTTTGACGGTATTAGATACATAAAAAACTCCATCAATATCGGTAGACGTGCCTTTATTTTCTAATTCGCTAAAAAGCACATTTGCAAAAGGTATAACCTGTTCTGTTGTGTCATCAATAAGTATGAATTTTATATTAGTTTGAGTAAAAGCTTCAAAATTTATCAAAAGAAAAGTAAGTAGAAACAAGTACCTCATCATGTTACATCTGTTAGAAGTTACTAAATATCGGAATATTTTTTAGATCACTTGTTATTTATAACAAAGATTCAAAATCATTATCTTTGCGTCTTATTTCATTCAAATTATGAGCAAACAAAGTAAACGTATAGAAGCCCTATTATATCACGCAAAACCAACTCCTGGAAAGATAAAAGTAGTTCCAACTAAAAAATATGCCTCTCAACGCGATTTGTCGTTGGCCTATTCTCCTGGTGTGGCAGAACCTTGTTTAGAAATTGCTAAAGACGTAGATAATGTATATAAATACACCGCTAAAGGCAATTTGGTTGCCGTTATCTCTAACGGAACAGCGGTTTTAGGTCTTGGAAATATAGGACCTGAAGCGTCTAAGCCTGTAATGGAAGGTAAAGGATTGTTGTTTAAAATATTTGCAGATATTGATGTTTTTGATATTGAAGTTAATACAGAAAACGTAGAAGAATTTATAGCTACTGTAAAGAATATTGCACCAACATTTGGAGGTATTAACCTTGAAGATATAAAAGCACCAGAAGCTTTTGAAATTGAACGTCGTTTAAAAGAAGAATTAGATATTCCTGTAATGCACGACGATCAGCATGGAACAGCAATTATTTCTGCAGCAGCATTAATTAATGCCATAGAGATTGCAAATAAAAATATTGAAGAAGTCAAAATTGTAGTTAGTGGAGCAGGAGCAGCTGCTATTTCTTGTACAAGATTGTACCAAGCCTTTGGTGCTAAGCGCGAAAATATTGTAATGCTAGATAGCAAAGGTGTTATTAGAGACGATAGAACTAATTTAACACCAGAAAAAGCTGAGTTTGCAACTCACCGTAGAATAGATACTTTAGATGAAGCTATGCAAAATGCAGATGTGTTTGTCGGTCTATCTCAGCCAGATATTGTAACGCCAGAGATGTTAAAATCTATGGCAGCAAACCCAATTGTGTTTGCTATGGCTAATCCTAATCCAGAAATAAAATACCAACTCGCAATAGATACTAGAGATGATATTATTATGGCAACAGGTCGTAGTGATCATCCTAACCAAGTTAATAATGTTCTAGGATTCCCTTTTATTTTTAGAGGAGCTCTAGATGTGAGAGCAACAAAGATTAACGAAGCTATGAAAATGGCAGCCGTTAAAGCTTTATCAGATTTAGCCAAAGAATCTGTTCCTGAACAGGTGAATATAGCTTATGCAGAAACAAAATTAACTTTTGGTAAAGAGTACATCATTCCAAAACCTTTTGATCCAAGACTAATAGCAGTAGTTCCACCAGCCGTTGCTAAAGCAGCAATGGAGAGTGGAGTCGCTAAAGAACCAATTGAAGATTGGGATCGCTATAAAAATTCATTATTAGAACGTCTAGGTTCAGATAATAAATTGGTACGTCTGCTATTAGGAAGAGCCAAAACAAATCCAAAACGTGTAGTTTTTGCAGAAGCCGACCAGCTTGATGTTTTAAAAGCAGCTCAAATAGCTTATGAAGAAGGGGTTGCTCATCCAATTTTATTAGGACGTAAAGAGACTATCATCACATTGATGGAGGAAATTGAATTTGATGCCGATGTACCTATAATCGACCCAAAGTCAGATGAAGAGTTAGAACGCAAAAACCACTATGCAAAAGCTTATTGGAAAAAACGCAAACGTCAAGGTGTAACCATCTATTCTGCCGAAAAGAAAATGCGAGAACGTAACTATTTTGCAGCCATGATGGTTAATGTAGGAGATGCAGACGCATTAATTACAGGGTATTCACGTAATTATCCATCGGTAGTAAAGCCTATGCTAGAGTTAATTGGTATGGCAGATGGCGTAACAAGGGTTGCCACTACAAACCTAATGATGACGCAACGTGGTCCAATGTTTTTAAGTGATACATCAATTAATATAGATCCTACAGCACAAGATTTGGCTAAGATTGCACGTATGACAGCTAGAGTTACAAAAATGTTTGGTATAGAACCTGTAACGGCTATGATTTCATATTCTAATTTTGGATCTTCAGAAAATCCACGAGCAGAAAAAGTAAAAGAAGCCGTAGCTTATTTACATAAAGCTTACCCAGAAATGGTGGTAGATGGAGAATTACAAACCGATTTTGCTTTAAATGCTAAAATGCTTCAAGATATTTTTCCGTTTTCAAAATTAGCAGGTCGTAAAGTGAATACACTTATTTTTCCAAATTTGGATGCTGCAAATATTACTTATAAACTATTAAAAGAACTTAATAAATCAGAGTCTATTGGTCCGATTATGATGGGAATGCGAAAACCAGTGCATATTTTACAATTAGGAGCAAGTGTTGACGAAATTGTAAATATGACCGCTATTGCAGTTGTAGATGCTCAAGAACGAGAGCGAAGACAGCAGAAATAGACATTTTCTTAGTAGCTAATCTTGTCCTCTAAATGAAAATAATTTTATTACATTTGGTTTTTTAACTTTTCGTTATAAATGATTACACAGATAGAAGGCAAACTTGTTGAAAAAAATCCGACAGATGTTGTTATAGATTGCAATGGAGTAGGGTATTTTATTAATATATCGCTTCATACATTTTCTCAGATTCCAGATAAAGAACACTTAAGACTTTATACGTATCTTCAAGTTCGCGAAGATTCACACAGTCTTTATGGTTTTTCGTCTAAAACAGAACGTGAAATTTTTAAACTATTAATTTCTGTTAGTGGAATTGGAGCTAATATAGCACGTACAATGTTGTCGTCACTAACTCCAGACCAAGTTAAAGACGGTATTGCAGGAGGAGACGTAGCATTAATTCAAAGTGTAAAAGGAATTGGTGCAAAAACGGCTCAACGTGTTATCATAGACTTAAAGGATAAAGTGTTAAAAGTGTATGGTATAGACGAACTTTCTTTAAAGCCAAACAATACGCACAAAGATGAAGCGTTATCTGCTTTAGACGTTTTAGGATTTAATAAAAAACAATCCGAAAAAGTTGTTGATAGAATTTTACAAGCCCAACCAGAAGCCCTTGTAGAGCAAATTATTAAAGAAGCTCTTAAAAACTTATAATGCAATTGAATACTACTATCCATAAGCAACCACTTTCCATCCAATTTTATTGCGTATTAGCTTTTATGTTGCTAATAGGTAATTCAGTTTTAGCACAAGAAACGGAAACAGAAACAGAACAAGATTCAACTAAAACAACATACGCTTTAGGTAAGCTTAACATGCCTAACCCAAATAGTATTGTTGCAAAATATACTTACGATCCCATTTTAGATCGTTATATATACACTGAAAAAATAGGCGCGTTTAACATCAATTACCCATTAATTCTAACTCCAGATGAATTTCAAAAGCTGGTTTTACAAGAAAAATTAAAAGCCTATTACAAGAAAATGGCTGATGCTAAAGCTGGGCAAAAAGAAGGTTCAGAAGAAGATCAAAAGAATTTATTACCAGAGTTTTATGTGAATTCAGGATTGTTTGAAACAATATTTGGTGGTAATACAATAAATGTAGTACCTCAAGGTTCGGTTGAAGTTGATTTAGGTGTGCTGTTTTCTAAACAAGATAATCCATCCTTTTCGCCAAGAAACAGAACTAACTTTACATTCGATTTTGATCAGAGAATTAGTTTAAGTTTATTAGGTAAAGTAGGAACGAGGCTTCAAGTAACAGCAAACTATGATACTGAAGCAACTTTCGATTTTCAACAAGTTGTAAAATTAGAATACACTCCAACAGAAGACGATATCATTAGAAAAATTGAAGTTGGTAACGTTAATATGCCATTAAATAGTTCTTTAATTACGGGCGCGCAAAGTTTATTTGGTGTTAAAACCGAATTGCAATTTGGTAAAACTAGAGTTACAGCAGTGTTTTCTGAGCAACAATCACAGTCAAAATCTGTAGTAGCAGAAGGAGGTGGTACTGTTGAAGAATTTGAATTTTTTGCAAGAGATTACGACGAAAACAGACACTTTTTCTTAGCACAATACTTTAGAGAAAACTACGATAAAGCCTTAAGACAATACCCTTTTATAGATAATCAAGGACTTCAAATAACAAGAGCAGAAGTATGGGTAACCAATAGAAATAACCAAACCGACAATGTTAGAAATATTGTTGCATTTCAAGATTTAGGTGAATCTACTATTGAAAACATAGGACTTGACTCATATCCAGCGAATTTTGTAACCAATCCAGGAGCAAGACCTAACAATAAAAATAATGCGTTTGATCCAACAAATATAGGAGGCGCAGGTTCTTTTTTAACGGAAGCTGTTAGAAATATTACTAATGTAGAAAGTGGTGTAAATACAGTTAACGTAAATGAAGGTTTTGATTACGGTAAATTAGAATCTGCAAGAAAATTACAAGAAGGACAAGAGTATTTTTTAAATACCGAATTAGGGTATATCTCTTTAAATCAACGTTTACAAAATGATGAAGTTTTAGCAGTAGCATTTCAATATACAATTGGAGGACAAGTATATCAGGTAGGTGAATTTGCAAACGATGGTGTAGAGGCTACAGTAGTAGATGAAAATACCTCAGGAAATCAAGTTGTAAATAATCAAAGTTTAATCTTAAAAATGTTGAAAAGTGCAGTTACATCTGTAAATGAGCCAATTTGGGATTTAATGATGAAAAATATTTATGATACTGGAGCATTTCAACTCAGTCAAGAAGATTTTAAACTTAATATTTTTTATACAGAATCTTCAGCATTAAATTATATAAAACCAATAGATGAGACCACGTTTCCTCTCTTTGATAATAATACATCCAATATTCTTGATGATGATACTGTAATTGAAGAAACACCTTTAATTCGATTGTTTCATTTAGACCGATTAAACTTTAACAATGATCCACAAGAACGCGGAGATGGTTTCTTTGATTATGTAGAAGGAATTACTGTATTATCTCAGAACGGAAAAATTATTTTTACAAAAACAGAACCTTTTGGTCGTTATTTATTTGATGTATTAGATGATCCTTCAAACCCAGGAGATTATGACGCAGCAACCTATACCAATCCAAATCAAGAAAAATACGTTTACGATTTACTTTATAAGACCACAAAGACGCAAGCCTTAGATGAAGCTGAAAAGAATAAATTTCAAATAAAAGGACGTTTTAAAAGCAGTGGTGGAGATAGTGGTATTCCTATTGGTGCTTTTAATGTGCCAAGAGGTTCGGTTAGAGTAACTGCAGGTGGACGTCAACTTGTTGAGGGGGTTGATTATACAGTGAATTATCAATTAGGACGTGTAGAGATTTTAGATGAAGCTTTAAAAGCATCAAACACACCAATTAATGTTTCGGTTGAAAATAATGCCGTTTTTGGACAACAAACAAAACGTTTTACAGGAATTAATGTAGAGCACCAATTCAACGAAAACTTTGTTTTAGGTGCAACTTTATTAAATCTTAATGAACGACCAATAACACAAAAAGCCAATTTTAATTCAGAGCCTATTAATAATACCATTTTTGGTTTTAATGGAAATTACTCAACAGAAGTTCCATTTCTAACACGTATGGTAAACAAATTGCCAAATATAGATACAGATGTTCCTTCTAATTTGTCTTTAAGAGGTGAATTTGCTTACTTATTACCAGGAGCTTCAAATGGTGCAGATTTTAATGGAGAAGCCACCGCTTATATAGATGATTTTGAGGGTACACAAGGAGCCATAGATTTGTTAAGCCCTTTATCTTGGTCTTTATCTAGTAGGCCACTTACGGTTAATGGAGTAGATGAAAATGATCCAATTAATGATAAGAGAATTGAAAATGGTTTCGGAAGAGCACTTTTAAATTGGTACACCATTGATCCTATTTTCTATAGTAATCAACGTCCAGGTGGCATTACAGATGATGACATTTCAGATTTATATACACGTCGTGTTTTTATTGACGAAATTTTCAATCAAGATATTGTACAAGGACAAACATCAGTAATCAATACTTTAGATTTAGCATACTATCCTAGAGAACGTGGTCCTTATAACTTCGACCCAGCTGCAGCAGATAATGTGATAGATAATCCTGCCGATAGTTGGGCAGGTATAATGAGACCTATTACATCAACCGATTTTGAACAAGCCAATGTAGAATATATCGAATTTTGGGTGCAAGATCCCTTTTTAGATAACCCAACCAATTCTGGAGGTAAATTATTTATAAATCTTGGTAATATTTCGGAAGATGTTTTAAAAGATGGTAAAAAACAATATGAAAATGGTTTACCAGAAGATGGAGATGTTTCTACGTTAACACGAACGTCCTTTGGAGGTGTTGTACCACAAAATCAATCACTAATTTATACGTTTGGAACTACAGGAACAGAACGTGCAAATCAGGATGTTGGTTATGATGGATTTAATGATGCAGAAGAAATAGCCGAATTTGGAGGACAGTTTGGTGACGACCCTTCAAATGATAATTATACATACTATTTAAATACTGATGGAGACATTTTTGAACGTTACAAAAAATACAATGGTTTAGAAGGAAATACACCAGATGTCTTTACAGATACCAATAGAGGGTCTACAACCCAACCAGATGTAGAAGATATCAATAGAGATAATACCATGAATACTATTGATAGTTATTTTGAGTATGAATTGGATATTACACCTTCAAGTTTAAATATAGGTAACCCTTATATTAATGATATAAAACAAGGTTTTTCA
>Ga0193951_1000172_pt1 | contig 29470 bp, 32 predicted proteins | sample BB_2_MG_FD_140370 | JGI IMG/M metagenome (GOLD analysis project Ga0193951, IMG submission 140370) | Microbial mat bacterial communities from the Broadkill River, Lewes, Delaware, United States - BB_2_MG | ecosystem: Environmental > Aquatic > Freshwater > River > Microbial mats | place: USA...
ACCTTCAAGTATAAGTGTTTTTGCTAAAACTTCATCAGCATCTCTAATACCCAAGATATTTGCAACAGGACCACCAATAATATTACCAATCATAGCACCATACATCGTAGTAAGTAAGGCAACCGCCATAGAAGGACCGATGGCACTTGGGTCTGCCATATTTAGTAACATTGCAACAAGACCAATAAGTGTACCAATCATACCCATTGCACCAGAGAAACCACCCATTTGTGCAAAAATTTCTGCATTTGATAAATGCCTTGCACTTGTTTGATCCATATCAATTTCTAGTAAATCTCTAATCGTATCTGGTTCATTACCATCAACGGCCATAGATAAACCTTTTTTTAAAAATTCATTTTCTTCATTATTTGCATCTGTTTCTAGTGCAAGTATACCATCTCTTCTTGCTTTCGTGGAGTATTCAACCATCTTTTTTATAAGTTCTGGCATATCTTCTTGTGGAGGCTTTATAGCAATCATAAAAATCTTAGATAAACTCTTTATCTGTTCCATTTTAAAACCGACTAAAAGAACTCCTGTCGTACCACCAAATACGATTAAAACTGATGGTATATCAATATATGGTCCAATACCAACACCCATAGCCATCGCACCAAAAAGAAGGGCCAATGTAAGCACTAAACCAACGACGGTTCCTAAATCCATATTTAACTGCCTTATAAAGATATGATTTCACATAGTTTAATCGTTTTTATGTTAAAAAATGGTTAAGAGCGAGATTTTATAACGATTAAAACATTATTTAGTTAAAATATCGTCTATTTATAAAATAATTTTATAGGAATTTAAATATGAGTGTATCGATAGCGATTATGGCTGCTGGATTTGGCACTAGAATGAAATCAAAAAAACCAAAAGTTTTACATAAGATAAGTGGATTTTCTATGCTTTACCATATTATCAAAGAGTCTCAAAAAATATCAGATGATATTCATGTAATACTCTATCATCAAGCAGACTTAATAAAAGAAGAAACGAATAAACACTTTAAAAACTTGACATATATTATTCAAGATCATGATAACTTTCCTGGAACTGGGGGAGCAATCATGAGTGTAAAACCAAAATATGAAAAAGTATTAGTTTTAAATGGTGATATGCCATTACTCGAAGCAGATAACATGCAATCATTTTTTAGCCAAGATGCTCAAGTAATTATGAGTAGCTTTACATGTAACAATCCTACAGGATATGGTAGAGTTGTTATGGATAACAATTTTAATGTTCAAAAAATCGTTGAGCAAAAAGATGCAAACGAGAGTGAACTTCAAATCAAAAATGTAAATGCAGGAGTTTATCTTTTTGATACAAAATTTTTACAAGAAAACTTATCGAAACTATCAAATAATAATAATCAAAAAGAGTACTATATAACAGATTTAGTAAATATAGCAAATGAGCAAAATATAAGTGTAAAAGCAATAGAAGTTGATGAAAATACTTTTATGGGTGTTAATTCAAAATACCATCTTAGTATTGCAGAAGAGCTCATGCAAAAAAGAATAAAACAGAGATTTATGGAAGCTGGCGTGAGTATGCGTCTGCCTGATACTATTTACATTGAAAGCGATGTGGTCATTGAGGGTGAAAGTGTCATTGAAAATGGAGTTTCACTTTTAAGCGGTGCTAAAATCATAAACTCCGTTGTCAAAACAAACTCTGTTGTCGAAGATAGTATGTTAAAAGACTCTGATATTGGACCTATGGCTAGAGTAAGGCCAAAATCTGTTCTTATAAACACTCATCTAGGAAATTTTGTAGAAGTAAAAAAATCAACTCTTAATGGTGTTAAAGCTGGACATTTGAGTTACCTTGGAGATAGTGAGATAGATAGTGGAACAAATATAGGCTGTGGTACTATTACATGTAACTACGATGGTAAAGCAAAATATAAAACTATCATAGGCAAAAATGTATTTGTGGGGAGTGATTCTCAACTTATTGCTCCTGTAACTATAGAAGATGATGTTATAATTGCAAGTGGAACAACTGTAACAAAAAATGTAAAAAAAGGAAGCCTTGCAATTGCAAGACCAAAACTCAAAATTTTAGATGATTTTTTCTATAAATTTTTTCTCAAAGAGAGTGACGAGCACAAGGGAGAAAAATAGTGCTAAAAGGGAAAAATATACTTGTAGGAGTAACGGGAAGTATAGCAATATATAAAACACTTGAGCTCATCCGTCTTTATATTAAAGCAGGGGCAAGTGTTAGAGTTATTATGAGTGAAGAAGCAAAACGCTTTATAACCCCTCTTACATTTGAAGCTATTAGCCAAAATAGAGTCTTACATGTAGAAACTGAAAGCTGGGCCAATGATCTTAACCATATCCACATAGGAAAATGGGCAGATATTTTTGTGATAGCTCCTATTAGTGCAAATAGCATCAACAAACTAGCCAACGGTATAGCTGATAATCTTTTAACCCAAAGTATCCTTGCTTTTAATAAAAGCATAGTCCTAGCCCCATCTGCAAATACAAACATGATTTTAAATCCTATTACTCAAAAAAGTATACAAACTCTCAAAAATTTAGGATTTGTTGTAAGTGAGCCTCAAGAAAAACTTTTAGCTTGTTTAGATAGTGGAACAGGAGCTATGAGTGATCCTCAAAGTGTGTTTGATATAACAGCAAGAGAACTTTTAAAGGATAAGTTTTGGGATAAAAAAAGTGTTCTGATTACAGGTGGAGGAAGTGTTGAAAAGATAGATGATGTTAGATGTCTTACAAACTTTTCAAGTGGTAAAATGGCAAACTCTTTAGCTTATTCATTTTATCTCAAAGGCGCAAGTGTAACTCTTATAACTTCAAAACCACAAAATTCTTTACATGTAAAAACTTTACATGTAAACACAACAGATGAGTATAAAAAAGCTATTAATGATAATTTGAGTGAAGGGTGCTATCTTGTAATGGCTGCTGCTATTAGTGATTTTGTACCTTTACATGTAACAAATGGAAAAATAAAAAAAGAAGATTTAAAAGAGACCTGGGATTTAGAACTTATAAAAAATGAAGACATTTTACTTGGCATAGATAAAAGTAGCATAAAAGCTATTGGATTTAAAGCCGAGATGGATGAGAATACTGCAATTTCAAGTGCTAAAAAGATGTTAGAAAAAAAATCTCTTGATGCTGTTTGTCTTAATATTTTAAAACAAGAAAATAGTTTTGGAAGCGAACTAAATGAAATCTCTTTTATAACACGAGAGACAAATACGAAACTAAATTTAGCAAATAAATTAGATATATCATTGAAACTTGTGGAGTTAATAAAAACTCTATGATAGGAACAATTTCAAAACTCGCACAAATTAATGCGAATCAAGAAAAAAATAATCCTTTAAAATTTAATGGTTCACTTCCTATAAACATAACCGTTATAAAATCTTTAGGATTAGATAGATACAAGCTTCTTTTAGGCTCAAAAGACTTTACAACAAAGAGCCAAAGAAAACTTAAAGAGGGAGAAAAGTACTGGGGAATTTTTGGTGAAGGTAAAAATGGGATTGTAACAATTTCTAATCTTATTAAAAAACCTCCATTTTTACAAGATGAAGAGTACTTTTTAGATATAGAATGTACAGAATTTTTAAATCAAATAATGCAAGTAACTTCTCCAATAAGCACTTTTAAAGAGTGGATATTGGAAAATTTAGAAAAAAAAGAGACTCAAAAAACTACTTTTCACATGTTTAGTCAAATGCTCTTAGCACTCAAAGAAGGAACCATCCACTTACCACTAAAACAAAAGAACAATCTTAATATTCTTCAAATAAAACCAGCACTCAACTATACGGAGTTTTATTGTGCTTTTGAAAATCTCGGACCAATGATAGGTACCTTTAGCAAAAACATACTAAATCTAGAAGTTTATTTTAACAAAACGCAATATTTTTTAATCAAACAGTTAAAAAAATCTGGTATAGTATCAAACATAAGTATCAATAAACAAATAGAACCACTGTTTTCATTTGATAAATTAATGTTAGATTTAAAAGGATAATAATGTCTTTACAAAATAACTTAAGACATTTAGCAATTATAATGGATGGTAACGGAAGATGGGCGCAAAGACAAGGGAAAAAACGCTCAGAAGGACATGAAGAAGGTGTTAAAAATCTTAAAATAATAACAGAATATACATCAAAAATAGGAATCAAATTTTTAACGCTTTATGCATTTAGTACCGAAAACTGGAAAAGACCTAAACCAGAAGTAGATTTTTTGATGAAACTTTTAGCAAAGTTTTTAAAAAAGGAGTTAAAAACACTCAAAGAAAACAATGTAAAATTTGAAGTGATTGGAGATATAAGCAAGTTTTCTACTAATCTTCAAAAATCGATACTCCATGTAAAAAATGAAACGAAAGATCATACAGGCATGACACAAGTATTGGCTATAAACTATGGATCTAGAGATGAAATAAAAAGAGCCTTTAATACAGCCATAAAGCAAGGTAAAGAAGTGAATGAAGAGGATATAAGTAAACTACTCGACACTGCTGATTTTCCTGAGATTGATTTACTCATACGAACAGGAGGGGATCAAAGATTGTCAAACTTTTTACTTTGGCAATGTGCTTATGCAGAATTGTTTTTTACAAGTACGCTCTGGCCTGATTTTAGTTCTGGTGAGCTTGAAACAGTATTGTCAAAATATGAAACAACAGCAAGGAGATTTGGAGCGCTATGATAACATCGACAATAGCAATATTTATTTTTTATGGTATTATAGGGCTTAGCATAGGCTCGTTTTTAAATGTTGTAATTCTTCGCACTCCAAAAGGAGAAAGTATATCTTTACCGGCATCACATTGTACTACATGCAAACACCCTCTAAAGTGGTATCACAATATACCTGTTTTTTCGTGGGTTTTATTAGGTGGCAAATGCGCATACTGCAAAGAAAAAATATCTATACAATATCCTATCATAGAAATTTTAACAAGTTTTATTTTTATTTCAACTGCTTATGGAGCCTCTTCTGTAATAGAAACTTTTATAGTTGCTACACTTTTTACCATGCTTTTAGCACTGAGTGCAATTGATTTTAAATATAAAGCTGTTCCTGATAACATAAGTATCCCAGCTCTCTTTATATCACTTTTTGTAAATGACTTCTTAGTCTCGCTTACTGATGCACTAATACTTGCAGGAGGCTTTGCTTTACTTCGTATTATTGTGTCTTGGATAATAAAAAAAGAAGCAATGGGTGAAGCAGATATAATAATCGCAGGTATTATAGGAGCAACATTAGGAGTAGAATATGGTCTTGTCGCTATTTATATCTCTGCACTCATCGCTCTTCCTGTTTTTTTAATAATCTCAAAAAAAGGGTATGAACTTCCTTTTATTCCATTTTTAGCGCTTGGATTATACTTAACATGGTCGTTTATTGATCAAGTGAACCTTATTATGGATGTGATTTATGGGTAGAGTCAATCACTACTTGCTCAAGCATTTTAGTTCACTATTTTCATCACTATTTTTTACCCTATTTTTTATCACATCAGTAGTCTTTTTTATCAAAATTGCTAGTATCACCTCAGTTATCAAAATTAACTTTTATGAGCTTGGTCTACTCTATATCTTTTTACTACCAAATATACTTATATATACTCTTCCTATAACATTTTTTATAGCTTTATGTATATCACTATTTAATCTTTCAAAAGAAAATGAAACTATTGTTCTTTTTACACTAGGGTATAAACCACAAAAAATATCAAGTTTTTTTGTGGTTGTAGCTTCGATTCTTTCACTCCTTTTAGTTATAAATATTTTAGTTTTAATTCCTACAGCAAAACAATTAAATGCAAATTTTATTGATCACAAAAGAGCTGAAGCAAAATTTAATATCAAAGCAACCGAATTTGGACAAAAATTTGCTGATTGGTTAGTTTTTATAGATGAAAAAAATGAAAAAAATGATTATAGTGGAATTGTAATGTATCAAGAGTCAAGTTCGAAAAATACTGAAAAGATTATAACTGCAAAAAATGCCAATATAAATAATCTAAATGCCACTTTAAAATTAGAACTTAATAATGGAAAAGCATTTGAACTATCAGAAAAAATGATAGAACAAGTTGATTTTCAAAAAATGTATTTAACTGAGATACAAAAAGATCAAACAAGTAGAGTAGTCGATATTCTAACTTATTGGGAACAAGCATTTAAAGATAAAAAGAGAGCCTATGATTTAGCATTTTTTTTACTAATTGCCCTTTTCCCTATAGCTACTGTTTTATTTGCTATCAGTATAGGTATTGTAACTTATAGATATGAAAAGGGGGGTATTTATATTTCTATGATTATTGTTATATTTAGCTATCTTGTACCAGGCGTTTTACTTGTACAGTATGCTAATTTACCAGCTGTTGCATTCATTGTTTTAGCATCAATAATCACATCTTATATATACTATAGAAAAAAAATACTTTTGAGATACTAATGCTTATAAAAATAACTATTAGCTATGATGGAAGTAAATTTAATGGCTTCCAAATCCAAAACAATGAACAAAAGGTTATTACAGTAGCTGGTGTTTTAACTAAAGCTTTAAAAAATTTAAATATAGATACGACGCTAGTAGGAAGTGGACGAACTGATACAGGAGTTCATGCAACTGCACAAGTATTACACTGTGATATCCCTAATTTTTGGACTAATTTAAATAAGCTAAAAGAAGAGTTAAACCGAGTAATAAAACCCCATATATATATCAAAAAAATAGAGTATGTAGATGAAAGTTTTCATGCAAGATTTAGTGCTAGAAAACGACTTTATAGATATGCTTTGTATGAGGGTGAGTATCAACCATTTTTATCTAACTATGCTTTACATGTAAAAAGTATTGACACAAAAAAACTAGATAAAATTTTAAAAAATTTCATAGGAGTTTACGACTTTAAGTATTTTAAAAAACAAGGAAGTGATACAAACTCAGATACAAGAGAGATTATAAAAGCAGGCGCTTACACTCATAATAAAATCACTATTATATATTTTTTAGGTAATTCATTTTTAAGAAGTCAAATTCGTATGATGAGTTATTTTGCTCTTGTTGTCATGAATGATAAGCTTACATGTAAACAACTAAAAGAACAGCTAAATGGCACTACAAAGCATACAACAGGCGTTATTCCCTCATCTGGACTCTATTTGTCTAAGATATATTATTAAAAATAATAACTAACCAAGTAATAGTGCAAGTTGATATACTTAAAAAGACAACGGTACTTCCAACATCTTTAGCTCTTCCAGCCATATCATGATGTTTGAGAGTAACTAAATCAACCACTCTTTCAATAGCACTGTTTATAGTTTCTGCAATTAAAACACCCATAAGCGTTATAAATAATAGCAATTTTTCAATCACACTAATTTCAATAAAAATTACTACAGGAATAAGCACTAACACAAAAATTAACTCTATTTTAAAAGAACTTTCATGTTGGACTATATCTTTTAAACCATTTAAAGCGTATGTAGTATTTTTAAAAAAATTATATTTTGGTTGATTTCTCATTTTTTAGCCTTTTGCAATATATTCATCTCAGGTTTATACACTTCTGTTTTAACATTAAATACACCTAAAAGTGTATGAAAAAGATTGTCATGTGAAAACTCATCATTGCTATAAGATTTAAGCATATTAGTATCAACTATATCATCATTTCCAAACCACATAAGCGATCCTATATGCTTTTGTACTTCAGGTGCCATAAAAAATGGAAGTCCATGAAGATATACACCGCCCTCACCTAAACTCTCCCCATGATCACTCATATAAATCATTGCAGTGTCATTATTTTTTGAATATGGTTTTAAAAAATCTATAACTTTAGTTAAAAAATAATCTGTATAGAGAATTGCATTATCATATGCATTACTTACTTCTTCTTGAGTACATTGTTCTATCTGATTTGTTTCGCAAATTGGTTTAAATTTTTCAAACTCACTTGGATATCTTTTATAGTATGCTGGTCCATGATTTCCCATCTGGTGAAGAATTATAAGTATATCTTTGCCTTGTGCTTTTTTAATCCTTTCATCTAAGCCAACAAGCATTCCTTCATCTCTGCACTCACCCTTACACATTGTGTTATTTTTAGATGATCTATAATCTTCATAATCAACTCTTAAAGCTACCCCTTTAGAATCAGAGTTATTATCTCGCCATAAAATATCAACTTGATTAGTCCTATTGATCACATCAATAACATTTTCTGTACTTATCCCTTTTTTATAGTCATAGCCATTTCTATCATAAATCGAAAACATGCAAGGAACACTATGCGCAGTTGAAGTACCACACGAATATGTATTTGAAAAGTTGATTATATTTTCTTGTTTTAAAAGAGGATTGGTTTGTTTATCATATCCATTTAATGAAAACCTATCCCATCTTGCTGCTTCACCAACGACCATAACTACTATTTTTCTTTTGTCTTCCACTTTGACTATCTTTGCATCTAATCCAATTTTTTCTAAGACTATAGGTCCATTGTTATAAGTCGTATCAATATATTTACCTATACTGTAAATCCAATAAGTAGGATTAGTATGATATCTTAATGGTTTATTTTCTCTAAAAAATGAAGTGTAAAACTTACTAAATGCAAGTATAACTACAACGATAACCAAAACTGCCAATACCATAGTTGTCAACTTTGCTAGTAATTCTTTACCAAATTTTTTATACTCAATTTTTGCTTTATATACTAACCAAGAAGGAAAAACTCCAAGTAAAAGTACATACAAAACTAATTTCATCGTAAACAGATCCAGTGACTCATTCATATCAGTTTGCAAGGAATTTCTTATCATACTATCGTCTATGATTACATGATAAGTGTTCATAAAATAACTCGTAAATGATGATGTCATCAAAGTGATAATCAACAAAAACTTCGTAGTATAACGAGAACTTAAAAGTGTAAAAAATAAAATAAGAAAACTAAATAAAACTATCCCTGTAGATATAATATAGTAACTATTATCTGCAAATGGATAAACTTTTAATACATTTTGAAAAAATGAATAGTTGTGAAAAATAACAAAAAACAGTGCTGTAAAAAATATAAGTCTATATTGCGTAAGTCTCAAGTCGTCCCTTTTAAAAAATTTTATTCTAACATTTTTTTATTAATATTAATTATACAAAGTAGTAAAAAGCAAATTGGTATAATTTATTTTGAAAGTATTTATGCTACAAGATTCATCATACTCTAAACTCGTTAAGTTCATTTTAGATATATATTAGAGTAAACAAGAAAATTATATCAGTAAATTATAGCGCTATAATAACCAACAACACTCTTTGCTTCACCAGTGATATCACCACTAGTACGATAATCTAAACTCTTTACATGTAAAGCATTTTTCTTTGCTACATGTAAAAGAGCTACAACACCAGGCATACCACAAGCTTCACCACTTTGCAATGTTTGTATGTCAAGATTTTCTATACCTTTTATACACTGATTGTCTAATACATTTGCTTTTTCTTGAGTATAAAAATGACTTAAATCTGTACTGATGATTAGTAAATTATCCCTATCATTTAAAATAATTTCAATAATCTCTTCTAAATGAGAATTATGAGAATAAATAAGTTCTACAAGTTTAGTATTTAGAAAATAGTGTTTTATAAAAGGAAATTGTACTTCTGTACTATGCTCTTGATGGTCTATACATGTAAAATCAAATTGTGATTTCAAAAACCTCATATAGTCTATATCAGCTTCTATATTTCCTAAAGGAGTTTTATAGTTTTCATACTCACTCATACTCACACCATCAAAAGCAATCCTATGACTTGGGCCAATTACAACCACTCGCTTTGGCATTTGTTTTATATTTCTATATGCTAAATTTGCAGTAAAACCACTATAAACATATCCTGCATGTGGTACAATAAGAGCTTTTACTTCTTCATCATATAATTTATTTTTAAAATGTTGCTCTATAATTTCATTGAAATAATTAAATGATGAGTTTAGCTCTTTTGAATCATTTGGGTAAAAAGCCCCTTCTACGCTCATTTTCCTTTTCATAACGCTATAGTATGCCCATCTTTAAATACTTTTACTACTGTTCCAAAAAGTTCATCACCATTATATAATGATGATTTATTATTTACGATTTGTGAGCTTTTTTCATCAAATATTACCATATCAGCTTTATATCCGACTTCAATTTTCCCAATATTTTCTTCGTTTATAAGATTTGCTGGATTAGTTGAACAAAGCTCTTCCAATCTTTGCATAGAGATAATTTCACTTTTAACTAGATGAGTATAACAAAGAGATAAATACTCTTCAATAGAACCTATTCCAAACTCTGCGTCTTCAAAAGCCACATCTTTAAAACCAACAGATTTTGGAGAGTGGGCACTTGTTAGTACATCTATATTGCCAAGGGCAAGTTCGCTCATGAGTTTTACTCTTTCACTTTCATCTCTAAGTGGTGGTAAAATCTTTGCATAAGTATTAAAACCATCACAACTATTTTCATTTTTACAAAGATGGTGAATAGAGACTTCTGCAAAAATATTTTTGTTTACTTTTTTAGTATCTTTAATGATATCAATTGAGCGTTTTGAAGAAAGTGATTGGAAAATGATTTTCGTGTTATTGATAGTAGAAATCTCTGCAATCTTTGCTACTTCAGAACTCTCTGAGATTTTTGAAATACCTGAAAGTCCTAATTTGAAAGATAATTCACCTTCATTCATGACACCGCTATCATCTAAGTTCTCATCATAACAGCTACAAAATATTGGAGCAAGTTTCATCCTAGCATATTGAAAACCTCTTTTTAAAAGATTTGTATTGCATGATGAAGTTGTCCAAATTGCTGTAGCGCCATTATTTAAAAAAGTAGCGATATTATTTAATTTATCACCATCCTTACTGACTAAAGGAGCACATACCTGTAATGATGCCTCTTCCTTATCTGCTTTTATCATAAAATGGTCAAGCAAAGCAGAACTATCGACTCTTGGACTAAAATCTGGCATAATTACTGAAGTCGTTACTCCTCCATGTAAAGATGTTTTAGTAAGCTTTTTTAGTGAGTCGCTATTTAACTGGGTGTTTGCTAAGCGAACATTTAAATCTACTAAACCAGCTAAAAGAAAATTTTTCTTCGCATCAACAACTCTAATATTTTGAGGTATTTCTATGTTGTCTTCAATTTTTTTAATTACACCATCTTCTACCAATATATCCTTAATCTCTAAACTTGCCAATTTTGCATTTTTAATTAATACCATTTTTTAGCCTTATTACTCTATTATATGAATTCTCAATAGTTTTTTTATCTATATCCCCACTCTTAACAGCTTGGAGTATAATTCCTCTAACTTCCTTAACAACACTAGATTTTTGCGTAAAATAACTTGAAAATACAAGCACATCAACACCTGCATTTATAGCTTTAATTACTGCTTGTTTTAAAGTATATATATCACTTATAGCTTTCATATTCATATCATCACTAAATACTACTCCTTGAAACTTTAACTGCTCACGCAGTACTCCATTTATCATATTTTTTGAAAGTGAAGCTGGATATTTTTTATCAAATTTTTTAAGCGTTATATGCCCCACCATAACAGCATTTACTTTTTCATATTTTGAAAAATAGTAGTATGGCTTTAACTCACTGTACTGCCAAGTATCGGTCACATCTGTAAGCCTTTTATGTGAGTCACTTACAGCACTTCCATGTCCAGGAAAATGCTTCAACACACTTATAATTCCTGCACTATTTTGTGCATTTATAAATTCATTTGCATATGATATTATAATCTCTTCTTTTTCAGAGTAACTTCTTTCTTTATCCCCTATGGCTGGTGATTTTGGATTGATATCTAAATCGACAACTGGTGCAAAATTAACATTGAAACCATACAGTTTTAACTCATCTGCTAGTTTTTTATATATAGTATATGCTTCATTTAAATTTTTATCTCTTGCGATAACTTTAGCTGATGGATAAACTGAAAACCCATTTTTTTTCGTAAGTCTTTGAACTTTTCCACCCTCTTGGTCAATTGCTATAAAAAGTGGATATTTTGTTTTTATCTTTTTAAAAAAATTAGTAAACTCTTTAAGTTTTTTAGGATTTTCAATATTTTTTGAAAATAGTATAATACCACCTACTTTATCTTCTTGGATATCTTTTTGTAGTTGTTTAACCCATTTTTCTTCTGATGAGCTCCCACCAACTCCTACCATGAGCATTTGTGAAACCATACTCTCTATTGATGGTGTTTTTGCAAAAACTGAAGTTATGAAAATTATTAAAATTAAAAACTTTTTCATTAGGTTAATAAATCTCTCAAACTTAATTTTGGAGATTTTCCTTTTAATATAAGAGCAACCTCACTTGCTATAGGGGTATAAATATCGTGCTTTTTAGATAATTCTAAAATAGCGTCAGTTGTAAAAACCCCTTCTGCTACTTCACCCAAATCTACTAAAATATCATCAAGATTTTTTCCTTTGGCTAAAGAAAAACCCACTCTATAATTACGAGAAAGTGTACTTGAAGCTGTTAAAAATAGATCTCCTGCTCCACTTAAACCTAAAAATGTTTCATCTTGTGCACCAAAGTACTTTCCAAATCTTCTCATTTCTATTAATCCACGAGAGATTAAACTAGCTCTTGCATTGTTACCTAATTCTAAACCATCACAAATACCACTCGCTATTGCTAAAACATTTTTATATGCACCACAAATTTCAGCACCAATAACATCAGAAGATGTATATGTTTTTATAAAATTTGGGAAAAAAGATGCAAATTTATCAGCCAATATGTTATTTGTAGAGTTTATTACAACACAAGTTGGAAGAGATTTAATAACTTCTGCTGCAAAAGAAGGACCTGAGAGAAAAGATAAATTTTCTTCAGGGATAAACTCTTTATAAATATCATTTAAAAAAGCACCTGTACCTTTTTCAATACCCTTTGCTGCTACTAAAACCTTTTGGTTTTTAAAAGTAAAATTCTCTTTTAACCAAGCTCTTACAACTTGAGCAGGTAAGGCAATAACAAGATATTCACAATCTAATGCCTCATTTAAGGAAACGTAATTTTCAATCTCTTTTTTTGTTCGTGAACTTATCTTACATGTAACGCTCTTTGATATTGCAAAGTGAAGAGCTTGTCCCCATTTTCCTGCGCCTATTACTGCTATACTCATTATAAAGCCCCAATATGTGTTTTAAATTTTTTTATGTTTGATTTACTACCAAGAACTATTAAAATATCATGATGATCAATTTTATGATTTATTCCTTCTGAGAAAAATATAAACTCATCTCCAAGTTCTTTATCTAGCATCCCTAAAAATATTAAATCAAACTCTTTGAAAATACTGATGTCCTTGTAATAAACTCCATCCAAGATAGAACCTTTTGGAACAACTATTTCATTCATTGAGAGTTTATTACTTTGAAGAGAAAAAAGACTCAATACTTTTGAAACTTTTGGCTTGTCTATAATTCTATATGCTTTAAGAGCTCCTACATCATAAGGACTAATAGTACGATTTGCACCTGCTAAAATCATCTTTTTTTCATCATTATTTTTATAAATCAGCGTTAATATTTTTAAATTTTTATCTAAATTTCTTGCACTTAGCGTTACAAAAAGATTCAGACTATCATTTGTAGAAGTACAAAACAAAACATCTATATCTTTCCCTATCCCAATTTCTTCGAGCATTTTATCTTCACTAAAAGAAGAGTGTCTTGCATAAAACCCATCTTCATTTGCTTTTCCAACCGAGAGTAAATTTTCATCTATAATTTGTAAATCATACTCATCATCACTCAAAAGTTTAGCAATTTCACGACCTGTTTTGGAGTACCCAAATATAACTATTTTTGTCATGTGAACTGCCTTGATATACTTTTTTTAATTTCACCAATATTCTTTTTATCTCCAATGACAACAACTGAATCATTAGGTTCAAATTTATAGTTATCATTATCAGGATTAAAAATAAAATTTCTACTGCTGCCATTTTTCAGCACAGCAATAGTAGTTATGCTCATATGTTTCAAACCTATTTGCGATATACTTTTACCTACCATATCACTGCCTTCTAAGATGTTAATCTCATCAAGAGTAATATTACTTTTTTTCAATATCAGATTTTCTATTGCATCAAATTTTACAGCATTTCCTATATATTCAACTGCCACTTCAGCAATAGTTTCATAAGGAAAAATAACAAAATCTGCATTTGCAATCTTAAATTTCTTGATATTTTCATCATTATTAGCACGGACAAGCACTTCAATATCTTTTCTCTCAGCTTTTATTGTCAAAAGTATAGATAAATTAAGAGCGTCATTGTCTGTTGTAATCACAACTTTTTCTACATCATTTTGAAAAACTAAATTATTTATCATCTCATACTCTGAAGCATCTGCTTTCATATAAAGATAGCCTAACTCTTTTGCTTTAGTAGTATTTTCTTCATTCTTATCAACTACAATAAAATTTTTACCATTTTCATAGAGTTCATGAGCTAACGCCATTCCCATTCTTCCAAAACCAAAAACAACTATAAGATTTGAGAGTTTATTTGCTTGAGATAAAAGTTTATTTTCTCTGACTATTTCCATTTTATCAGAAAGTGCATTTGTTACAACAGAAGTGGCAAGAACAAGTATCATAAAACCACCACCAACTAAAAATAGAGTTACTATTTTCCCAGTCAATGTAACTGGCGTTATATCTCCATATCCTACAGTTGAAATAGTTATAATTGACCAATAGATAGCATCTAAGTAAGATCCTATATTAGGATTATTTCCAACACCTTCAAATACATACATAATTGTAGCAGACATAAATACAGCAAATATAGCAATAATAAACAGAAAATTAAACTCAAACTTTTTATCACTTAGGACTTTAAAAAATGTATTGAGACTTTTCGTATATCTAAAGATTTTTAGTAATCTAAAAATTAAAAAAATTCTAAGTATTCTAAGAGGTCTATAGGTCGGTAAAATTGCTAATAAGTCTATAATTGACATTGGAGAAAACATATATTTCATTTTTTGAAGTATGATTATCTTCAAAATCGCTTTAGCTTTTGGCTTTTGAGAAAGTTCTATCTGTTTTTCGTGATATTGAATAATCAAATGCCTCAAATCATCATGTATCCAAAACCTTCCTAACCACTCTAAAATAAAGATAAAAACTGCTGTATTTTCTACTATTTCAAAATGATAACTAATCTGATGTGCAATATCATAAATTAAAATTGAAACAGTAATTAATACTAAAAAAATAATAAAAGCATCAAAATATGGTTTTATTTTGGATTTTGGATTTTCAAGTAAATCATAGGCAAAGCCTTTTACTTCTTTATATTTTTTTGATGAATCTAAAAAATATGCAAAAGAAACAATAAGCTTTGCTAACATATTAACCTAACTTAATCTCAATTTTAACAACTCATTTACTTTTGCAGGGTTTGCAGTACCTTTGCTTGCTTTCATTGTTTGACCGACAAAAAAACCAAATAATTTATCTTTCCCGCTTTTATACTGTTCAACTTTATCCTCATTTGCAGATATGATCGTATCTATGATTTCTAAAATAGCACCATCATCACTTACTTGTTTTAATCCAAGTTTATCTATTGTTTCATCTACACTTATATCATTTTCCATCAAATAATCTAAAACATCTTTAGCAGCTTTTCCACTAATAGTCCCATCTTCGATTCGTTTGACTAATACTCCTAGTTTTTGAGCACTTACTGGTGAGTTTGTAACATTTACACCACCACTTAGACGACCAAGAAGTTCAACTGTAAGCCAAGTTGTACTCATCTTAGCATTGGCCCCCTCTTTTATCATTGCTTCATAAAAATGAGCCATCTCAACTGAACCAGTTATTACAGCTGCATCATATGCTTTTATACCATACTCTTCTACAAACCTTTTCTTTTTTGCATCAGGAAGCTCGGGTATTTTAATGCATTCTGCCATCATTGCATCAGGGATAATTACGGGAAGTAAATCTGGATCTGGAAAATAACGATACTCCGCACTATCTTCTTTACCTCTCATACTTCTAGTTTCATCTTTTTCTACATTGTAAAGACGAGTTTCTTGAACTACTTCTTCTTCATAGACGCCATCTTCCCATGCTTCAGTTTGTCTTTGTATCTCGTACTCTATAGCCTTTTGAATAAACTTAAATGAATTTAGATTCTTAATTTCTGCTCTTGTATAGAGTTTTTCATCCCCTATTGGACGAATAGAAATATTAACATCACATCTAAAACTACCTTCTTGCATATTTGCATCGCTTATATCTAAATATCTTAAAATTGCATGAATCTTTTTTAAGTATCTTACTACTTCATCTGCACTTCTCATATCAGGTTCACTTACAATTTCAAGTAAAGGTGTTCCTGCACGATTTAAATCAACATGACTAACAGATCCATAGTGGTTGTTTTTCCCAGCATCTTCTTCAAGGTGAGCTCTTGTAACACCAATTCTCTTTGTACTTCCATCAACAAAATCGATAATAATTTCACCACCTTCAACGATAGGAATCTCAAATTGACTTATCTGATACCCTTTTGGTAAATCTGGATAAAAATAGTTTTTTCTATTAAAAATTGATTTTTTATGCACTGTAGCATTTATTGCCGTTCCAAATGCAATTGATTTTTTCACGGCTTCTACATTTAACACAGGTAGGGCACCCGGAAGAGCTAAACAAACCGGACATACATTTGTGTTTGGAAGATCACCAAAACTTGTTGGACAAGAACAAAATATTTTTGTTTTAGTATTTAATTGTGCGTGAACTTCAAGTCCAATAACCACTTCAAATTTCATTATAATTAACCTTATTTCATAAAATATCTAATAGAAGCAAATCCATAAACACCTGTTTTTTTACAAGCTTCAATTTGTTCTTCATCTATAATTCCGCCAAGAGCGAAACAATTTATATTTATTTTACCATTTATTTCTTTTAAGTTCTCTAAACCCTTTGGAGTTCCTTTGTTTGGAGTGGAAAAGATAGGGCTATATGTTATAAAATCAGCACCCAGTTTCTTTACATGTAAAGCCTCTAGTAAAGTATGTGTTGATACTACTACATGTAGATCTAATTCTTTTGCTTTTTGTATATCATCAAATCTATTAGATGGAAGGTGAACTCCATAGAATCCTAATTCATATGCTAAATAAAAATCCGTATGCAAAAAAATTTTTTTATGTTCTATGTTTTTTTTGACTTCTTGTGCAATAGCCTTATAATTGTCTGCTACTTTATCACGAATACATATAAAATCTGGCGATTTTGTTTTAATAACATTTAAAAGTTTTTGTGAAAATGTTTTTGGGTTTGAAGAATAGAATGAAGGATCAGTTATTAAGTAGCTTTTCATCTACTAGTTTCTCTAAGAGCTTTGTTTGCTTTTTCATCTCTTCAAGTTTTTCTATTTGTATATTTCCAATTTCAAAAACAACAACAAAAAAGAGCCCTCCAAGAGAACCTAAAAAAGCGCCAATGATACCGGAGAAAAGCCCAAAAGGATAAAGAGCTGTAAAAAAACTAAAAGCACCAATGAGTACAAGGGCCCATGAGGCACCTTGTAGTAAACTTATTAATCGCTCAAAGGCGCTTCGTTTTTTCAATATATATACTTAATGATCGCTTATCTGTACCGCACTTGCAAGATAAACATATGTTAAGATCATAAAGATAAATGCTTGAAGCATTGCCATAAATGTTAATAATGCAAATGGCACCATAGGAACAACCCATGGAGCAAGCATTAATATAACACCTAAAAACATATCATCACCTTTTATATTTCCAAAAAGACGGAAAGATAAAGAAATTATTCTTGAAAAATGAGATACGATTTCAATAGGAAACATCAATGGAGCCAATATTTTCATAGGTCCCATAAAGTGACCAAAATATTTAACAAATCCATTAACTCTAATACCTTCATAATTATAATATACAAAAACAATAATAGCTAAAACGACTGTCATGTTAACATTACTTGTTGGTGATTCAAAACCTGGAATAATTCCAATAACATTACCAAAAAATACCAACAATCCTATTGTTGCAATTAATGGTAAATATTTTCTTGCTAGCTCAACACCAATAACATCCTTACCCATAGAAATAACGCCCTCTAAATAAGCTTCCATCAGGTTTTGTGTACCGCTAGGAACTAGTTGCATAGACTTTGTAGCTAATTTTGCAAGAACCAAAACTATAGCACCTACTAATACGATATGAGCACCAATTAGAAACTCATGGTTGTGACTAATAAGTCCTATAAATGTAAAAATCTCGTTCATTAGATTTTTCCTTCACATAGAAATTTTTGAGATTATACCCTTGTATCGATTAATACTTCATTAAATTACTTGTTTTAACTGCTTTTTATCCTCATTTATACTAATTGTATTTTTTCTTGGCCTATTCTATAAAGTGCAAAATCATACTTCACTGGATCATTGATATCAATTTTTTTAAATGCTTCAGTTAACTCTAAAACAGCTTTAAAGTCATAATTTTTTCTTTTTATAAGCCCTAGTTTTTTTCCTACATTAAAAGTATGTGTATCAAGAGGAACTAACAAATCTTTTGTATCAATGCTTTTCCAAAGACCTAAATCAAGATTATCAAATCTTACCATCCAACGCAAATACATATGCCAGCGTTTATAAGGTGAGTTGTTTTTTAAAGTAGGAACTTTACCAAGAAGAAATTCATATCCACGAGAGCGATAAGAATTTAAATCATACATAAAAGAAATTATAGTGGCTAAACCATCCATAACACTGTGATTTTTACTATAACCCTCATAAAATTTTGACTCTATTGATGAGTGTTTTTTTAACTGTTTCATTGTCTTAAAAAATTCTACTATATCTTTACTTGATTGAAATCTATAGTAGTGATTTTCTAATTTTTTTTCTATTAATACATCACTAGCATCTAATAATGAGTAATCAAAAGAACTTAATAATTTTACAATTAGTTTTGCATTACCATATGCAAACAAAGCACATATCAATGCAATATATTCATCATTATATTTTGAAGCTATTAAAAGTGGATCTGGTCTGTCGTTACTTAACTCTTGTATTGTATTTCTACAAAGTGCTTCTTTTTTTAATAATTCATATACATTATTCAACTCTACTCTCTTTTGAGTCAGTTTTAGTTTGTAAATAATCAGAAATATTAATCAAAGAGTATGTTACCAAAAAAATCATAAGTCCAGGGAAAAAGCTTAGCCACCATGCTATATCTATTACCTCTTTGCCTTCACTCAAAATTGTTCCCCAGCTTATTTGAGGAGGATTTATACCAATGCCAAGAAAACTAAGACCACTCTCTGCAAGTATTGCACCACTAATACCAAATGTAAAGCTAATAAAAAATATAGGAGCTAGTATAGGAGTAAAGTATTTTAATATTATTTTTAAAGAGTTTACATTGCCTATTTTTAAAATCTTTATATAGGGAGCATTGGAGATAGCAAAACTTTCACTCCTTATCATTCGTGCCATTCCCATCCAGCCTGTGATGGAAATCACAACTATAATAACCCAAACAGAAGCATTTACATAACTAACTAGAGCCAATAACAAAAAGAAAGTAGGAAAAGTAAGAAACAAATCAATAAGAACAATTATACTTTTATCAGTTTTTCCTTTAAAAAAACCTGCACTAACCCCAATAAGAAGTCCAACTAAACTAGTTATGATAGCACTAAGAAGTCCTATTGTTAAAGATATCTTACCACCTTCCATAACCCTTGCTAAAACATCTCTTCCAAGTCTATCTGTTCCTAATGGGTATTCAAATGAAGGAGGTAAAAGTATAGCATTAGGATTAAGATTATATGCTAATCCTGAATACATATACAAACCAAAAAAACTCATAAAAAGTATCAAAAATAGTATTAAAATACTAAATATTGGAAGTTTCACTACTGCTTAATTCCTAAAAGAGTATCTAACATCTGATTAATAGTTGAAATAACTTTTGCATTTGCACCATAAGAAGCTTGAAATCTGATCAGATCAGTTAACTCCTCATCTACATTTACACCACTTATAGATTGAAATTCTGCATTAACTGTATTGTGGAGAGAACTACTTGTTTCATAACTTCTTCCTGCACTTTCACCGTCCGTTGAAATTGCTGTTGTTATAAATCTATAAAAACCTTCAACTGTCTCATTAACTACAGAATCTCCCTTCCTTATAAAACCAAATTTATCATATTGCATCTGAACCATCTCATTTGCCGTATCATTATTTCCAGCTATTGGTGCACCATAAGCATTTATTTTTGCAGGGTCTTCTTTATAATCTAAAGCAACATCTATATTTGCAGCACTATCTCCTTCTAAAAATGAACTAATTCCAATAGCACCTGCAAAATTAGTACCACTATCTTCTATTGCAATAGTATACCCTGATAAGTTATCTTTAGAACCAAAAGATAGTACACCAGAATTGCTCTCAGTATCATAACTATAAACTGCATTAAAAAAATCATCAATATCATTTGATGAATTATTATCATCATTCGTATCATTGTTCGAGTTGAATTGATCTACAATACTATCTTTATTACTATTGCCAAAACTATCAACTGTGCTTTCATTTATAGTTGTTAAAGAATTGATTTCTATTTGCTTTCTTCCTACTTCATTTCCTTGTTTATCATACATTACAACATCAAAAGTACCTTTATTAATTGATTCATTGTAATTAACCAAAGAAGTATCATCTTTTAAATAATCATGTGAAATTGAAATCATATTCTCTTGGGCACTTCTTGCATATAAATTATTTGTCTGTTCTACAAAAGTTTTTGCAAATGCGTCTAAATCATCTACATAGCCTTGAAGTTTACCATCTGTTGGAAAAGATGAATTGTTCCCTGTATCTATGTGTCTACCTCTAAGATCAAGCATAGCACCTATTTTTCCACCCACTATTTTATCAGTAATTTCAATAGTAGAGCCATCTTGACTTTTTGAATATATAGAATAATAATTACTTTCATTTCCTGTATTTTTTATCTCAAGAGGATGAAAAGTCATACCATCTACAAAAGAGTGACCCGCTATATTCATATGATAACCACTACCTTGATCAGTTAAATTTGCATCAATAGTATTTTCAGAAACCATGTCTCCTTTAAAAACTGATACACTTAATAATTCTGAAAGAGTAAGTTCTAAATTATCCCTTTGATCTCTCAAATCATTTGCACGATTAGGTTCGATTACTTCAACTCTACTTATAGATTTATTCAACTCAACTATCTGTGAACCTATCTGATTGACTTCATCCATATTTGTTTTTAATTGTTCATTAAGAGAGTTTTGGAGAGCTCTTACATTGTTTCTTGTTTGTTGTAAATTTGTAGCAAGGGTTGCTGAGTTTTGAACTAAGGCTACTTTTTGAGCTGCATCGTCAGGATTTGAAGCTAAATCATTCCAAGATGCAAAATAGTTCTCAATATCAACACCAAGCCCTACACCTTGTAAATCAGGAAAATATTTTGCAACTTCTTCAAGTGTTTTTTTATTAAAACTATCATAAGAAAGAGAGTTTGAACTTTCTTTGAGTCTACTATACACAAATTCATCATGTATTCTAACTATTGTTGTAACACTAACACCAGTTCCTATATCTCCTGGATCTGAATGAAAAGGAGTACGTGCTTCAGTAACAACTCTTTGTCTCGTATAATATTCATTATTTGCATTAGAAATATTGTGTCCAACTGTACTCATAGCAGTTTCTGCTGCCTTAAGACCAGAAGATCCTGTTCCTAATGTACTAAAGAGGCTCATAACTATGCCCTCACCTGAAGAAAAGATGCTGGTTTATGATTTATCCTTTGGTATCCTTCCATATCCCTTGGAAAAACACTATCTAAAAGTGAATTATAAAACTCACTTACAGTCACAACAAATCTAGCATATTCTTTATTTTTTAATTTAAGTAAGGAGAGTTTTTCTTTCATACTCTCAAGCATGTCTCGTTCTTCAGTATTTAAAACCTCTTCAAGTGATTTATTATTACTATTTTTTACGAGTTTGATAAGTTCATTGTCTAGCAAAGATTTTTTATTTTCAAATGATTTAATCAAATCATTCTTTATTTTAGTTCTACTAAAAACTACTTCGTGTTTTGCTTCTTTAATATCTAAAATATCTTTTTGCGTTAATTCTATTAAATTTTCTATATCTTCTATCGAATTTTTTAGATAATGTGATAACATGATTTTGTCCTTTTAATGGACTAGATCAAATCTTGAGCTATTGCCTCCGCAGTTTTTTGTGAATCAAACTTATATTCACCACTTTGAATCTGCTCTTTTATAGATTTAACTCTATCCATCTCTTTTGATTCATGCACAGGAACAGACTCCTTTTTAGAGTTTTTGTTAACCTGCTGCATATAAGCTGAATTATCAGCTGCAACTTTTGAAATCATTTTTGACCCTTTATATTAATAGCTTCCCTTTTCAAGAAGTAAATTCTTAAAAAATTCCTTGCACTAAAGCTAATCCTGTCGGATAGAATAAAACTTTATTGCACTAAACTATGTTATACACCTATATCGGTCAAAATGAAAAAACTTTTATCTTCCTTCCTTTAAAAAATCAAATAACATTTCACTAAATCCAAATTTACCAGTTAAAGCATTACTCATAGTGTCATTGTACATTGAGTTGTATATCTTATCCCCAGCATCTTTTTCAAATAATTTATTATCATTTTTCAGTGAAATATCTAAAACTTTTTTAATAAAAAAAGCTTCAAATTTATCTGTTTGTTCTTTTAATTTTGCGTCAACAATATTACTGTTTAGTATATCTTTAGGACTATATGTTGATTGCATAAGTGCTATTGAATTATCAATCATTAGATGACCTCCAACTTAGCTCTAATTGCACCAGCTCTTTTTATATTTTCTATAATTGAAATTATATCTTTTGGTTTTGCACCAAGTTTATGAAGAGCTCTTGTTAAATTTGCTACTGTTATTTTTCCATCTTCCATTGTAAGCAAGTTCTCATTTGCTCCTATATAAACACCATCTTTCATATTAATATCATTAGCAACTTTTTGTTCATCTATAGTAGCTTGAGGCTCAATCTTGATTGTAATATCCCCATGAGTTATAATTACTGGATCTATTTTGATATTTATACCAGATACAATTGTTCCTGTTTTCTCATCAATAACAATTTTGTCTTCTTTTTGATATTCAACGCTTACCTCTAATGTTTTTGCTAAAAACTCTACCATAGATAAGCTAGCTGGTTTCATAAGTTTTATTGTTCTAGAATCTATTGCAACAGCAATGTCTTCTTGAAAATGTTTATTTATTCCATCTTGAATAAAAATTGCAGTTTGGAAATTAGATTTTTTTAAACTAAGCTTTGCAAAGTTTTGATTGTAAATATCATAAGCAATTTCTCTCTCAACAATAGCACCATCAAAAACAGTTCCAGCAGTAGTGTGGTTTTTGACTCCACCACCTTTTCCATTCATTCCGCCTATTGTGACAGAGCCTTGAGAAAGAGCATATATTTGACCATCAACACCCTTTAATGCTGTTAATAAAAGTGTTCCACCCTCTAAAGATTTTGAATCACCAATAGAAGATATATTTACATTGAGCCTGTCACCTTGTCGTGCAAAGGCAGGTAGTGCAGCTGTAACCATAACTGCTGCTACATTTTTTGATTTTATATCATTTGGGCTAATTTTCACACCAACAGTTTGAAGAAGATTTGAAAGTGAACGAATTGTAAATTCTGAAGAAGAACCATCACCAGTTCCGTTTAGTCCTACAACTAAACCATAACCTATAACTTGATTGTCTCTAACGCCAATAATGTTAGCAATTTCTCTAACTTTTTCAGCATTTATTGAGGTAATAGTTAGTAATAGTGAGAAAAATACACTTACAATTTTCATAATCTTCCTTTGACTTAGTTAATAAATCAAAGCAATTCATGTTCCACTTTTTACATGTAATAAGTTAAAGTACTCTTCCCAAATTTTTTAGTTTTTTTAATTTTGTATTTTTCAATAGTCTCTGGCATTTTTTGTTTACTCATGTGTTCAACGATTATCTGATGAGATAATTCTTTTGGTATCAATGATATAAGATTTAGCGTATTTTCATATATCGATTCCATACCTTCTCTTATAGAAAAAGGGGGGTCAAAATAAAAATATGCTTTATGCTTAAATTTAGAAATAAATCGTGGAAATTCTTCAAAACTATTTCCATATATACATGTAGTATCGTTTTTTGCTATTTTTAAACAATTTTGCTTCAGTATTTTATATGCATAATTATCTATTTCAAAAAAATATGAATGTGAAGCTCCACGACTTAGTGCTTCTAAACCAATAGAGCCACTTCCTCCAAAAACTTCTACAAAATTTTCTCCTATTATATCAAATTGTAAAGAATCAAATAAAGACTCTTTCATGATTGATTTAGTGCTTCTTGTTCCATCTGTTGCAGGCAATGAAATTGTTAAATTTTTATATTTACCAGCTATTATTTTTTTTGTTAACTCTTTACTCTTCATAGTACTCTTTTATAACATTTACCAAATCATTTCTAAAATTATCTGTCAAATTTGTTATTTTTTCTTCCAAATCTTTTATATCAACTTTTTGAACATTTGTAGTCTTTATTTGTGAATTTTTTTTACTAATATTATTGTAAAATTTTTCAATTGACAAAATTAAAGAGCTTTTAGAAAAAGGTACATCTAAATCAGAATTTTCATTTGAAATATAAAATAAAGGCTTATCAATCTCTATATGTCTATCGCTAATTACAAAATCGCACTGTTTATAAGAAAATATGTAAGTTTTTAAAAACATTTCTAAAGATTTTTCTAACAACATAGACTGACATGCCAAAGCAATTTTCATTAGGGAAGTTCCTTATTATTTTTTATATTATGAATTATAACAATATAAAACTAAAAAAAAAAGTTTATTAGTCGATATATGTTTACAAATAGATTTAAAATAGACTGTCAAGGAGGACATAATGGATATTTTTAGTACAACAAGTAAGCAAGTAGAGTCTACGGTAACAACACCAAAGACTCAAGCACCATCTCAAACTAGAGAAATTGAGAATTCTCACCAAGCAGCGAAAAGTGCAAGAGAAAATACACAAAACAAACAAGATATTGCAGAGGAACTAACAGCAACAGTAGAAAAGTTAAACAAACAAATGGATTCATTAGGAACAAATGTACAATTTGGTTTTAATGATAAAATTAATACATTATTTGTTGATGTAGTTGAGAGAAGCACAGGAAAAGCAATCAGAAAAATTCCTACAGAAGAAGCAATGTTACTCTCAGAAAAAATGCAAGAAATAATAGGAACAATTTTTGATAAAAAAGGATAAGTAATGGCATCTTCACTAAGTTCACTAGGCCTTGGAAGTGATGGGGCTTTAAGTTACGATGTAATTGATCAATTAAGAAAAGTTGATGAAAATGCTCAAGTAAAACCACTTGAAACTAGAATTACAGCAAATGAAGACAAATCAGCAGACTTGACTATATTATCAACACTCACAGCAACACTTAAAAGTGCAACAAGCTCTTTATCAGATGAAATAACTTATCTTAAAAGAGATAGCTCTGTAACAGGCGATTCTGTTAATGTCATAGCTTCTTCAGGAACTGCGATACAAGACTTTACTATAGATGTAAAAAATCTAGCAACAAGAGATATTTTTCAATCAGTATCTTTTTTAAATGAATCAAGTGTTTTTGCAAATGGAGAAGATACACTCACATTTGAGATAGATGGTCAAAGTTATGATATAGATATAAACGCTAGTACAACAGTGAGTGAACTTAAAGATAAAATTAATGATTCTACTGACGGAAAAATAATAGCTTCTTTACTCAATGTAGGTGGTGATGATCCTTATAAATTAATCATCAAATCTACTGATACTGGTGTAGACAATACAATTAATATTTCATCTTTAAATGGTTCTGAAATTGATTTGGGCTTTACAAACTATACATTTGAAACAACCGAGTCAACAGGAATATATAGTGAGGGTACTAATGGCAACGATACTCTTACATTTGGCATTAATGGAATAAATTATAATATCAGTGTCAGTGAAGGACAAGGTATTAATGATGTTATTGCTTCCATTCAAAGTGATAGCGATTTAAGTAAAATTTTAAAAGCTGAAATAACTAATGGCAAACTTATTTTACAATCCACAGATGAGAATATGACAGTAAGTTCGAGTTTTGGTTCAGATGCACTTTTTAATTTAGATACATTGAGTACTACTGGACAAGCAAACCATATACAAAGAGCAGCAAATGCAACTTTTGATTTTAATGGCGTTTCAATTTCGAGAGATACAAATAGCATTAAAGACTTAATAGTTGGAGTTACAATAAATCTCAGTGAAGTTGGTAGTAGCAATGTAAAAATAAAACAGAACACAGATGATATTAGTGAAAATTTAAACTCTCTTGTTTCAAGTTACAATGATCTTATGAATAATTTAAATGAAGCAATTAGTTATGATACTGAAAGTGGAAGTTCAGGAACACTTCAAGGTGTTAGTGAAATTATTACAATGAAATCAAATATTAATCGTCAACTGCTTTCAGTAGATATAAAAGGAAGAAGTTTAAGTGATTATGGTATTGCATTAAATGAAAATGGAATGCTAGAATTTGATCAGGATGCATTTGACACGAAACTTAATGAAGACTCTTCTGATGTCGAAGATTTTTTTAGAGGTAAAACAACTATCAATACAACATCAATGTATGCATCAAATATAAGTGCTGGTCCAATTGATATAACAGAAGGAGATTTTACAATAAATGGAACTAATATTGTAGTTTCTTTAAATGGAACTGCTTCTGAAAATGCATTAGCATTAAAAAATGCTATAAACAATGCTGATATTGACGGTATTAAAGCTTATATGGATGATAATAACTCTTATGTTTATCTTCAAAGTTCTATAGGCGATGATATCAAAATAGCTGGGAACAACACTATATTAAATTCAATAGGTTTTAAATCTGGAACTATTCAAGGAACTACTGAGTCAACTATCGGTACTTTTTCTAAATTTAATGATTTATTAAATAACTATATTAATGGAGAGAATGCAACTCTAAATCTTCTGTCTTCAAGATTTGAAAATGAAAATGATTCACTTACAAAAGAGAAAATTTCAACAATACAAAATCTTGATAATAAATATGAAGTTATGGCAAATAGATTTGCCGCCTATGACAGTATCATAGGAAAATTAAATACACAGTTCAATGCATTATCTATGATGATAGAACAGTCATACAAAAGTTAAAAAGGAAAATAATGAGATCAAATTTAGCATATTCAGCATATTCACAAAATAATGTTTCAATCGAGTCTTCAGAAAAATTAATCAAAATGCTTTATGAGGGAATTCTAAAATTTACGGCTCAAGCAAAACGAGCAATAGAATTAGATGATATTGAAAAAAGAGTCTATTGGATAAATAGGACTACAGCTATTTTTTCAGAACTTATAAATTCGATCAATTATGTAAATGGAGGGAATATAGCTCATTATTTGAGTGGCTTATATGCACATCAACTTAAGCTTTTAGCAGAATCAAATATGAACAATTCAACTAAACAACTGGATGAAGTTATCTCTGTTACTAAAGAACTATTAACTGCATGGAATGAAGAAACAGCAGATGATATGGAAAAATAAATTTAAAGTTGCTATTATTGATGAAGATGTTGTTGCACTTGAAAAATTAATTTATAGTATTCCAAAAGTTGATACAGTTGAAGAAGCAAAAGAGACTTTAGCACTTATTCAAGAAGCCCTGATTGTAGTTGAAAATGCAAAAGAAAAAACTCTTCAAATTATGAATAAAATTAAAAAAACAAAATCATTCTTAAAAAACTAGGAATATTTTCTTAGTTTTTTAAGATTGTATACAAAAGCCTTTTAAATAATCACTAATCCTCATAACATACTTTCAAGTGTTCATTACTACTTGGCTTACTAAGTAACGAAACTACTATCAGTACCAAAGTTGAAAGAGGCAAAGCAATAATCAAAGCATCAACAAAAGCAATCTTACCACCTATCAAAGAATGTGTACCAAATAAGGCTTTACAAAGTCCAAGTGCTTTTGCTTCTTTAAAGTGAACAAATAACAACCAAAAACTTGAGGCTACAAAACCAGTTAACATTGAACTAATTGCTCCTGTTGTTGTAACTCTTCTCCAAAACAGCCCACCTATAAATGAAGGCAAAAATATGGATGCACAAAGAGCAAAGAATATAGCTGTACTTCTTGCTATAATCGCTGGTTGATTATCAAACATATAAGCCATAGTTACGGAAATGAGTATCATAATGATTATTCCAACCCTTGTAATCAACATTGAGTTTATATTTTTTTTGCTTATTTGTTCAATTAAATCTCTTCCAACAGCTGTTCCCATTGTATGAAATTGACTTGAGAGAGTACTCATAGCTGCTGAAATTAATGCAAATAAAAATATAAATGAAAACCATTTAGGCATTGCAGTATTTACAAAATGTGGAATTACTTTTTCTATACTCCCTGCACTTTGTAAAGCATTCTTTCCCTCATTAAACTCGTAATACCATGCGTTAGTTAAAGCTCCAACGACGTATATAACACCCATAGTTACTAATATAAAAACACCACCAATCAATACTGCACGGTTTAGTTCTCTTTTAGAGCTTACTGTCATAAATCTTACAACTAATTGTGGCTGAGCCAATACACCAATACCAACACCAAAGGTAATAGTTGTCATGATAAATAGCCATCCTTCAGATAAAAATTCAGGCATTTGTGTCCATCCACTAAAACCCCATAAAGTTGAAAGTTTCATCATAAAATCGCCACTTCCTGGCGTTAATTCTTTTAATGACACGCTGCTTAAACTATCCACTGTACTTTGCCATGAATTATTTAACGAAATATATGCCTGATCTATTCCTCCTAATTCATTAAAAGTAATAAAAAGTAAAATTATCATGGCTATAAACATAACTGAACCTTGTAATGCATCAGTAAGCATAACTCCCTTAAGTCCACCTGCAATTACATAAGCAGTGATAATAACAGAAAATACTAATAGTGACATATGATAATCAGCATTGAAATACAATGCAATAAAATGTGTTCCACCAATAAGAACTGCAGTAGAATACAAAGGCATAAACAGTAATATTATAACTGCCCCAAACATCTGTATAAATTTTGAATCATACCTTTTCCCTAAAAACTCTGGAAA
>Ga0193951_1000173_pt1 | contig 29469 bp, 22 predicted proteins | sample BB_2_MG_FD_140370 | JGI IMG/M metagenome (GOLD analysis project Ga0193951, IMG submission 140370) | Microbial mat bacterial communities from the Broadkill River, Lewes, Delaware, United States - BB_2_MG | ecosystem: Environmental > Aquatic > Freshwater > River > Microbial mats | place: USA...
CATAAAGTCTTCAGATCCCATCCAAACTAAGCCGTTTATTGAAATATCATCTGACCCTCGTGTAAATTTTGAAGGAAATAATTGAAACTGATCGGTACTTTCTAAGGATTTAAAGGCAGTTTCTAATCCAAATTGAATACTTGGAAACTCCATAAGTTCTGCTAATAAAGTTTCTAATCCGAGATTAATATTGTGACAAACCCATTTTAACTTCGCTTCAAAATCGGGTCTATCATCTATAGATAAACCTCTTAAAATACCGCACTCTCCTACTCCTTTTATTAATCCGCTTTCTAATACAATAAACCAGGTTTCTTTTGTAGTCATTATACCTCGAGAGGTTCCACTAGGGCGTTTAAAATCTAGAATATACTTATGGTAAGTTGCTTTTATCATAGGACTCAAAAATAGTTATTTATTTTCGTAAATTAGAGCACAAATCACAACTCGTAATGCCCAACTTTCCTAATATTATTCTTTATGCCATTCCGTTTTTTATTTTGGCAATGCTGTTAGAGTTATACGTTACTACTAAACAGCATATTAAAACATACCAAACTAAGGATGCGTTCACTTCTATAGCCATGGGTCTAGGTAATGTCATTTTAGGTTTTGCTAGTAAAATTTTAGTGGTATTTGTATTTTTCTTAATCTACGATCATTTTAGAGTATTTACAATTCCTGTGGCATGGTGGTCGTTTGCGTTACTATTTTTTGCTGATGATTTTGCATATTATTGGTTTCACCGCGTCTCGCACGAATGTCGTTTGTTCTGGGCTTCACATGTGGTACATCATTCTTCTGAGCATTATAATTTAAGTACTGCACTTAGACAAACTTGGTCTGGTGGTTTTTATACCTTTATTTTTTGGTTATGGTTGCCCTTACTGGGCTTTCATCCGGCAATGATATTACTTCAAATGTCCGTGAGCTTATTATATCAATTCTGGATTCACACCGAAGCCATTCAAAAAATGCCCAAATGGTTTGAAGCTGTTTTTAATACTCCTTCTCACCATCGCGTGCATCATGGAAGTAATCCTATTTACTTAGATCGCAACCATGCAGGTATTCTAATCATCTGGGATAAGTTATTTGGTACATTTCAAGAGGAATTAGATTATGAGAAAGTCACTTATGGCTTGGTTACCAATATTAAGAGTTATAACCTGCTGAAAATAGCTTTTAAAGAATGGTGGCAACTTTTTAAAGACGCCTCTGGCACACGGATGGCTGTTAAACACCGTATACTTTACCTCTTTAAATCTCCTGGCTGGAAACATGATGGCAGTGGAAAAGTCAGTAATGATTTAAGAAAAGAATGGCTAAAAAACAATACGAATCTCTAGAAATAATGTTCAATTTATTGGGCTAAATGATACACTTGTAACGTCTGATCTACCATTAAATCTTCAGAAAAATTTCGACTTACATAATTATATGCATTTTCTCCATAAGTCTTTAATTTTTCAGGATGCATCGCTATGTTATCAATAATACTAGCTAATTGCATAATATTTTCAGAATCAAACAAATAACCATTTTCACCTTCTATAATCTGATCTTCTGCTCCCTCGATGTTTGATCGAATAACCGGCTTTTTCATCATCATTGCTTCTAAAGGCACCAATGGAAAACCTTCAACTCTAGATGGCAGTATAAGTACATCTATCATATTATAGACTTCCATGGGATCTCTAAATGGTATTAACGTTATTTGTTGTTGTACTTTATATTTACTTATTAAATCTTTTAGCCAATCTACATTGCCATCTCCAAGAATGATAAGGTGTAGGTTTCGATGTTTGCATTGAGCAAAAGCTTCTATTAAAACATCAACACCTTTACGCGTTCCGATGGTACCCACAAAACCAAAAATCACAGCATCCGTAGGTATGCCATTCGTTTCTTTTAAATTAAGCACACTAGCCGCATCCAATACCATGTTATGGTCTTTAACACCATTAAATATTAGCTTTATTTCATCTTTATTATATCCATAAGTTGTTCTCAAACTCGTTTCTAATTCTCTACTTATAGCTATAGCATAATCTCCTTTTCTATTAAAAATATGCTTAGGAATATTCATATTATGATGGGTCACAATAAATTGCTTTCCTGTTAAATATCTATATATAGCAGCTACATACGTCGTTACGGGATAGTGTGCATGAATCACGTCGGGTTTTAATCGATACAATTGAAATAAGGCTATGGGTATGGAATAGATATATGCAATTAATTGTTGACATCTCGTAAAAAAGCTAATCTTACTGTATAAAGGAAAAGGAAGTTTTACAAATCGCACTCCATGGGCTTTAGCATTTTCGTAAAGTAGATTTGCATTAGGATCTCCGCCAGTACCTCGCGATAAAATATAAATCTGATGCCCTCTTTTGCAAAGGTTTTTTGCTACAGCATACATATGTGTTGTAGAACCTTCAGCAGGTAAATATCTTGCCAAGAAAACAATTTTCATACTCGCTAAATCATATTCTAACTCACTCAAAATGTATTACTGTCGAGCTATATTTATTAAACCATCTAAACCAAATGTTCAGCTGTACATAAATAACACATAATAAACTAATAAACAAAGATTTAAGACCAAATGTCATTAAATAAACTTAATTGACAGTAATGTCGAAGCTTTAAAAGGGAATTCATAAAATTAGCTATGAAATATTTCTCATCAACATATTTATCTAAAACATGTGATTTTAATGAACACTCACCAAATTAAAGACTATTTTTCTACCTCTTTAAATTTCCAAAATTTATTATCTGGCAATGGAGCTTTAAATGTTATTAGCTCTTCAGAATTAACATCTTTAAAGCTAAGTTTCCAAGCATGAAGACAAACCGATAAAGGGTAATAGTTTTGATCCGATCCATATTTTTCATCTCCAATAATGGGAAGTCCTATATGAGCTAATTGCGCTCTTATTTGATGAAAACGTCCAGTTTTTGGTCGTATTTCTAAGAGGTAACCAAAATCGTTTTGATCAATAACTTTATAAGACAATCTACAATTTAAACTCTGTTTCGTTTTAGATTTGACGATATCTGCTTTTTTCTCTAAAGTATTCTTCACGAGAAAATTAACCAAATTACCTTTATGTTTTGAAGGTTTATTTTTAACAATCGCGAGATAAGTTTTATGTACCTTTCGGGAACTAAAAAGCGTATTGAAAGAGGATAGTATACTTTTTTTCTTCGCAAAAATTAAAACTCCACTCGTTACTCTATCTAACCTATGGATTACGCCAACATAAGGTTTTCGCTTCGTTTTCAAAATATGTTGAAATACTTGATCTTCTATAGTAAGGTTTTCGTAAAAACTTTTTTCTGTAATGAGTCCGGCAGTTTTATTAACAACAATAAAATCATTGTTATCATTGATAATCTCAAGTTTTGACATTAGAATGGTCTTAATTAACGTCTTTTAGGTCTCGACTTCCGTTTCTTTTTACGAAGTGGTTTTTTTGAAAAATTTGAATCGGTTGCTGGTACAGCATCATCAAACGTATTTTTTACAGCTTTTAGATTTACACTTTTCCAAGCCTTTTCCTTTGTTTCTGGTAACAAAACATTTAGCAAGTCTTGGCGTCCAACTTTATTCAGTGTTTTTCTTATCCAATCTTTATTTTCCTTTTTATACCAGAAGAAAAAGCGATGTTGTTCTTCCTTTTCTCTTTTGGACTTAGGAGTTTTTGTAGGCTTTAAGGTGTACGGATGATAGCCACTATAATAAATGACCGTGGCAACTGTCATAGGTGTTGGTGTAAAGCCTTGTACTTGCTCTAATTGAAAACCCATATCCTTAGTTTCTGCAGCTAAATTGGCCATATCTTCCACTTCGCAGGCTGGATGATTTGAAATAAAATATGGAATTAACTGAAGTTTAAGGTCTTTCTTAATATTAATTCTATCAAACCGTTCTTTAAATTTATGAAAGTACTTAAACGATGGTTTTCGCATTAATTTTAAAACAGGATCAGACGTGTGTTCTGGTGCTACTTTTAAACGACCAGAAATATGCTTTGTCATGACTTCTTCTGTGTAATCATCTAATTCTTTTGGATCTGCATTTTTATTAAATTCGGGTACCAACATGTCGTGTCTTATACCACTACCAATAAATGATTTCTTCACCTTAGGATGCTTATCTACAGCCTGATACAATTGTGTTAAGGGTTTATGTGATGTATCTAAATTACTACAGATTACAGGCGAAATACAAGACGGAGCAACACATTTATCACAAATAGATTGTACTTTCCCTTTCATCTTATACATATTGGCAGAAGGGCCACCAATATCTGATAAATAGCCTTTAAAATCTGGCATGTTAGCTACTTTATCAACTTCTTTTAAAACCGATTCTTGACTACGACTGGCAATAAATTTTCCTTGATGGGCCGAAATGGTACAAAAACTACAACCACCAAAACATCCACGATGAATATTGATAGAAAACTTAATCATTTCAAACGCAGGAATAGGGCCACGCTTATTATACTTTGGGTGCGGTAATCTTGTGTAAGGCAAATCGAATGAAGCATCAATTTCGGCTTCTAACATAGTTGGAAACGGTGGATTGATAACCAGTTTCTTTTTATTTATACCTTGTATAATTCGTTTTGCTTTAAGTTTATTAGATTCTTGCTCAATCACTTTAAAGTTAGAAGCAAACTTCTTTTTATCTTTTAGACATACCTCATGCGATTGAATTTCTACATCTTCCCAATTTTTATTTTTTGGTAAAGCGTCCTCTCGTTCTAATAAAACGGCAGTTTGTTTTATGGTTTTTAAACTTGAAAAAGGTACACCTTTCTGTAACAACTCTACTATTTCTCGCAAAGGCTGTTCTCCCATTCCATAAACCAACATATCGGCTTTGGAGGTCTCTAAAATTGAAGGCATCAATTTATCGCTCCAATAATCATAATGAGTTACACGACGTAAGGATGCCTCTATACCTCCAATGAGAACAGGAACATTGGGAAATTTCTCTTTTAAAATATTAGAATATACCGATGTAGCGTAATCAGGTCTAAATCCTATATCTCCATTTGGAGTGTAGGCATCTTTATCTCGACGTCTTTTACTAGCTGTATAATTACTTACCATAGGATCCATACAACCACCTGTTACCGCAAAAAACAATTTAGGAATTCCTAATTTGGTAAAATCTTGCAAATTATCGTTTACGCTTGGCTGTGGTACAATGGCAACTTTGAGACCATAACTTTCTAGAATACGTCCAATTACTGCAGGTCCAAAGGATGGATGATCTACATAAGCATCTCCACTAAAAAGTATAACATCTAGCTCTTCCCAACCTCGAATTTTAATTTCTTTCTTCGTGGTAGGTAACCAATCGGTAAGTTTATTCGTTTTCATAGTGCTGCAAAGATACAGTTAAATTCCATTCTGAACTCAACAGGCAAAGAATACAACTTTTGAAATTCGTTTTTATGTAACCCCAACTAAGTCAGTAAGTTGACTTTTAAGTGTTTTAATACTGTAGATTTAGACATTATGACAGCATATGAAAACCTTAATGAGTACCTATAAATAGGCATGAAATTTAAATCACGCTATAATTAACTAGAATTGTTTCATGCCAAAACAAAAGTTAAAGCTCTATACGCTCTCCAATGTCTAATAGCATTAAATCTTTTCCTTTATCGAAGAATTTTCGTTTGGCTTCTTCATGATTAATTTCTATATATCCAAAAGTGTCATAATGATAGCCGAGAATTTTATCACATTGAATAAAATCACTAGCAAGAATAGCATCATCAATACCCATAGTAAAATTATCTCCTATAGGTAAAATTGCTAAATCGAGATTAACTTGCATCGGAATTAGTTTCATATCCATAGTTAAAGCCGTATCACCAGCAATATAAATGGTTTTGTGCTCGCCTTCGATAATAAATCCTCCTGGTTGCCCACCATATGATCCGTCTGGAAAAGAAGACGTGTGTATGGCATTAACATATTTAAGATTACCAAATTCAAAATCCCAAGACCCACCATGATTCATAGGGTGTGCTTCTAATTCTTTGTTTTGATAATACGTAGCAATTTCATAATTAGAAACAATAACTGCACCTGTGCGTTTCGCAATGGCTTCCACATCTAAAATATGATCTTGATGCGCATGTGTCACTAAAATATAATCTGCTTTTAAAGATGTAATATCGATATCTGAGGCTTTTTCATTTCCTGTTATAAAAGGATCAACTAATATATGAATATCATTAATTTGAATGCCTAGAGAGGCATGACCGTAGAATGTAATTTTCATGCTAAACGAATTTAAAAACTAAAATGATTTTAAAGTTAATATAAAATATAGCCAACTCCTAAAAGTATCGCCATTAGGAATGTAGATAAAGCCAAAACTTTTAATTGACTATCAAAATCTTGAGCGGTTTTAGCTTTCTTTATTTTAAGGGTATGAATACATAATGGTATAAATGCAATTAAATATAAAAAGTTATACGGCGCTACATAATACAATAATGAAAATAAAATAGTGATTAACATTGCGCCTACAATAAGTGCATAATGGTAGCGCTTTGCTCCTGCTTTACCTAATTTTATGGCTAGTGTAATTTTACCTGCATTGGTATCCGAATTAATATCTCTCATATTGTTTAAGTTTAAGACACCTACGCTTAAAAAACCTATGCTTATTGCTGGTAAAATCACTACATGATCTAAAGTGTGTGAGTACAGAAAGTAACTTCCTATTGTACTTAATAGACCAAAAAATATAAAGACAAAAACATCTCCAAGCGCACGGTAACCATACGGAGAATTCCCCATAGTATAATTTAAAGCGGCATATACAGAAAGTCCACCAAGAAATAGAAACAACAATATATAAAGTAGACTCCCAGGGTCAAATGCATTCCAAATCAACGCCATTGTAAAGATAATAACGAGTATGATATTTAGTTTTATGCCATCCATCATTTCATCTGGAGAAATCGAACCACTTTGTATGGCACGTTTAGGCCCTAAACGTTCATCGTTATCTGTACCTCGTACACCATCACCATAATCATTAGCTAAGTTTGATAGGATTTGTAAACTAATAGTCGTTAACATCGCAAAACTGAAAATCCATGGATTAAAGCGACCATTGTAATACGCAAAACAACTACCAAGAATAATTCCTGATACAGAAAGTGGTAACGTTCTTAAGCGCATGGCACTTAGCCATGGTTTAATTTTATTCATGTGATATAATTGGGATTAAGGAATCCATTTTTTTGGAAAATTAGGTTTCCTCTTTTCTAAAAAGGCATCTCTACCTTCTTTAGCTTCTTCTGTCATATAAGCTAATCTCGTGGCTTCGCCAGCGAATACTTGTTGCCCAACCATACCATCATCGGTAAGGTTCATAGCAAATTTTAGCATTTTTATAGATGTTGGTGATTTTGCTAAGATTTCTTGAGCCCATTCGTAAGCTGTCGTTTCTAAATCTTCATGTGGAATAACAGCATTTACCATTCCCATTTCATAGGCTTCTTGAGCAGAGTAATTTCTACCTAGGAAGAATATTTCTCTAGCCTTTTTCTGGCCCACCATTTTCGCTAAATATGCAGAACCATAACCACCATCAAAACTAGTGACATCTGCATCCGTTTGTTTAAAAATAGCATGCTCTTTACTTGCTAATGTAAGATCACAAACCACATGTAAACTATGTCCACCACCAACAGCCCAACCTGGTACCACAGCAATAACTGCTTTAGGCATAAATCGAATTAAGCGCTGCACCTCTAATATATTTAAACGATGGTAACCATCTTCACCGACATAGCCTTGATGACCACGAGCTTTTTGATCTCCACCAGAACAGAAACTCCATATTCCATCTTTACTAGATGGGCCTTCTGCACTTAATAACACAACGCCAATATTAACATCTTCATTTGCATCATAAAAAGCATCATATAGCTCTGAAGTGGTTTTAGGTCTAAACGCATTGCGTATATCTGGACGATTAAAAGCTATTCTTGCAACACCATTGCATTTATGATACGTTATATCTTCATAAGACTTAGCAACTTTCCAATCTATATGGTTCATATTTATCACTGTTTTGAGCGTAAAAGTAAGAAATTAATAATAATATCTAAACCCTTAAATTTTACTTTATTTTAATTAAAGAGGATAGTATCTTTGCGCGCCCATACACCTAAAAGACAATGCATTATACCCCTAAATATAATAAGAGTCCAAAATTGTATAATTTAAAAATCGGAAAAGTATTTCTATATGAAGATTATATAATTACCGAGTTTAACGAAGGAGTAGACGTCAACTTTAAAAACTTTAATGAAATCTCAAAAATCATCGAAGAAAATTTTGAAGGCAGACCATTTGGGTTTATTGCGAATAGAGTGAATTCCTATTCCATAAACCTTAAAGAAGCCAAGTTGTTTAATGAAAAATTCAGCAATGCAATAGCTTATGCTATAGTTGCTTACTCCGATTTAACTAAACGTATCATTGAAATAGAAAATCATTTCTTTAAGTTCAATAAAAAAGTATTTTCTACTACTGACGACGCCATAGCATGGGTTGAAGAAGCCATAGCACACCAATTTGCTGATAGTTACAACAAATAAATACCGTCTTCTTTAATCTGAATTTGACGTTCTTTATAGAGTGAACCAATGGCTTTTTTGAAGCTCTTTTTACTCATTTGAAGCAAATCCTTAATTGTTTCAGGATTTGATTTATCGTGCACTGGTAAAAACCCGCCATTGTCATGTAATTCATTTAAGATATACTCGGCATTTGGCTCTATATTTCTATAGCCTATTTGATTTAATGAAATATCTAATTTATTATCAGGTCTTACCTTTTTCACCAAACCTTTAAGGCGATCACCAACACTGATATCCTTATAAATGTCATCGTTGAATATTAAGCCTAAATGAGTATTGTTTACAATCACATTCATACCTAATTCGGAAGGATGCGAAACAATAAGATCTACCTCGTCAAATTGAGATACGGTTAATTCTTTATTATCTAAAAAACTATTGGTTTTACTTGAAGCTACTAGACGTTCGCTCTCATCGTCTAGATAACAATGTACCAAGTACCAACCTCCCGCTTTCATTTTAAACGCTTGTTCTCTAAACGGACAGAATAATTCCTTTACCAAACCCCAATCTAAGAAAGCACCATAATCTGTTACCTGATTACATCGCAATAAGGCGAAATCGCCCTTTTTAATATAAGGATGATCTGTGGTGGCAACAGGACGTTCTTCATTATCTAAATAAACGAAAACTTCAATGTTATCACCAATTTCAAAGACATTTGGGACGTACCTATTGGGTAAAAGGACTTCACCATCTTCTCCATCACCTAAAAACAATCCAGGTTCTGTGTCTCTTAAAATTTCTAATGTATTGTATTCACCTAAGTTTATCATGCTACAAAGGTAAATATATTTTTACAAGATATAATAGGAAATTACATGGATCGTTAAATATATTCTCTATAAAAAAAGCGTTACAATTTAAAAATTGTAACGCTTTATATTATATATATTTATAATTATGCGTAAACAGCTTCTTTTTTAAAGTGCTTCGTTAATAAATAATATACTACTACTCTGTACTTTGTTCTGTTAGAACGACCGTATGTTTCCATAACATCGTCAATAGCCTTATCTAATTCTGCACCTTCTGATAAACCTAATTTCTTAATTAAAAAGTTATTCTTTACAGTTGCTAATTCTTTCTCATCTGAACCCGATACTGTTGATGAATCTGCATTGTATATTGATGGACCTAAACCTATAGTGACTTTAGTTAATAAATCCATATCTGGATTAACACCACATTTGTCTTTTAAATCTGCCGCATACTTTACGATTAAATCATCTCTTTTACTCATGTTTCTTTTTGTTTTAAGTTAAATTACACCTCTTTAAAGGTACTATTTTTTAGACACAAAAAAAATCTAAAAGTCACATCTTAACTGTTTTTCTCAATTATTTAATATAATTAAAGAAATCTAATAATACAGTATCATTAACACGAGATGGTGTAAATATTTCTAATAATTTTGGACGTTTTGCGTCTTTGTAGAAGGTTTCTAATTGTGTATCTAAATCTTTTTCGTCTTTAGCTACGTAATAATCAAAACCATACATGTCACTTAATTGTTTTGCTGATAAATGATGTTTGGTTTCAAAAAAACGATCAAAATTCTCTGTGTTTTTAGCACCTGGTAAGATTCTAAAAATACCTCCACCTTCGTTGTTTATTACTATTAATCTAAAGGTATTTGGTATATAATTATTCCATAGTGCATTGCTATCATAAAAGAAGCTTAAATCGCCTGTAATAAATGTGGTGCGTTTTTCTACAACCGTTGAAGCTCCTATGGCAGTACTTGTACTACCATCAATTCCGCTCGTTCCTCTATTACAAAATACATCGATGTTTTTAGACAATTGAAATAATTGTGTATACCGAATTGCTGAGCTATTCCCCACTTGTAACTGACTCTGTTTAGGCAACTGTTTTAAAACTGCATTAAAAACTTTAAAATCGGAAAAAGGAAGGGTTTGCACATACGCTTCTTGTAATTTTCTACGTTTTTGGCGGACGGTTAACCAGTAATGTTTGTAAGTGCTTTTTGTATGATGTGTAACTCGTGGTAAAAACTCACTAAAAAAAGTATTTGGATGTAATTTTATATGTTTTTCTAAACTAAAAAAGGTATCATTGGCCTGTGCTAAACCAATATGAAAATGAAATTCTGGTTTATAGGTTCTTAAAAATGCTTTTATCTTTTTTGATACAATTAAACCTCCAAATGTCAAAAGCAAGTCGGGCTGTAAGGCTTTAAAACCTTCGTCATCTAAAGGTCCTATTAACTTATCTATTCCAGGAAAAAAATCAGGATGGTGTAAATTAGACGTAGTTTCGGTAAGAACAATGATACTATCATCATCAGCAATCTCTTGTATCCATTGGGTTTCAATTGAATTGGGTTGCAACACTCCAACCAAAATCATTTTTCGTTTCGCATTTTGCCAAACATCTAATAAACTTTTTATTTCAAAACGGTCTACTTTATCCTGTCTGCTTTGAATTTTAAATGGTTTAGGATTAATACTAAGTTCCTCGGTTGTTTCATACAGAGGCTCATCAAACGGACAATTTATATGTACAGGCCCTAAGTTTAATTTTGAAAGTGTAAGCGCATCGTGAATTTCGGATTCATTATAAGTTTGTATATCTTTCTGAAGCCCTAAAAAACGTTCTAACTTATTTTCAATATTTTTAAGAATAGGTTGACCATTCTCTGAAAAAGTGGCTGTTTTTTCTGAAATATCGAGTTTTAAATTCGCGTTATACAACACATGTTCTCCATAGACATTTTTCTGCTTAATTGTTTGTCCATCACCAATATCTATTAAGTGCTTTGGTCGGTCTGCTGAAATAACCACTAAAGGAATATGACTGTAATAGGCCTCTGAAACCGCAGGATAATAATTAAGTAGTGCGCTTCCAGATGTACAGACAACAGCAACAGGTTCTTGTAATTGCTGTGCTATCCCTAAAGCAAAAAATGCAGCACAACGTTCGTCTACAATGCTATAACACTTAAAAAACTCATCGTGTGTAAACCCAATGGTTAATGGTGCATTTCTACTACCTGGAGAAATAACAATATGTTTTAAATTATGCGTTTTGCATAGCGTTACTACCGTTTGTGATAATGGAATTTTTGAATATATCATAAGCGCAACTTCCAACTAAATACAGGAAGTGTTTCATTTTTTTAAGTTAAAAATTTAATCTAAAACCGATCCTATTGTTTTCGACTTGTTAACGGTTTCCTCCCATTCATTTTCAGGAATAGAATCTTTCGTAATACCTCCACCTACAAAAATGTTTGCAACATCATTTTTAAGCTGCATACATCTTAGATTGACATAAAAATTAGATTGCGTTTTTACTACAGCATAAGCGTTGTTCTCTATATTACGTCGGTTATTATTTCGGCTGGTGGTTTGTTTTAGGTTTAATTCACCTAAAAAACCTGTATAATATTCACGATTATAGTTTTCGTGTTTTAGAATAAACGCTTTGGATTGGACCTTTGGAAAACCACACACAGCAGGTGTAGGATGTAAGGCTTCAATAATAGATTTTAATTCGGCTTTATCATTAATAATACTCGTAATTTTTGTTTTAAGATGCAATAAATTACCTGCTCTTACAGTATCCACTTCAGAAACATTAATCTGCTTTGTATAAGGCTCTATTTGCTCTGTAATATAGTCAGTTACAATCTGCTGTTCTTTGTATTCCTTGGCTGTCCACTGAGGTTTAGAAACTCTTTTATAAGGCTGTGTACCTGCAAGAGAAATGGTTGTGAGTCGCTTCCCTTCTACTTTAAAAAGTAACTCTGGTGTAGCACCAATCCAAAGTCCTACTTTAGGATGAAACCAACAATATACCATCGCATTTTTATAGCGACTTAAAAGCCGTTTAAATATGGTGATGGGATTATGGTTTTTAATTGTTTTTGTTTCACATCGAGATAAAACGACTTTTTCTAAAGTATCTGTTTCAATGTGTTCTATGCCTTTTGAAACGAGATGAATATGATGTTGTTTCTGTTCTTCCTTTTGAAGAATTTCAGTAGAATTAAATGCGTCTATTTCTACAAGATCACTATTTATTTCTGCAAACCAGCACTTTTCTTGAGGAAATAGAACACTACTATCCTTAAGGTTAAATGGTGCGAATACAAAACCACTTTCAGTAAAAGTATTTGTTTTATGTAAATCATTATCTTTTTGAAGCCAACTCTTAATTACCGAATTAATTGGTCTACGATATACCACAAAAGGTAACTGTTTAGAATATTGTGATTCTAAATCTTCAAAAAACGAATCTTCATTCATTCTCAACTTATTTTTTTGGAAGTGAAATTGTAGATAAACGACAAATTGAAATTAAGTTACCAACTTCATCCGTAACTTTAATATCTAAAAGTTGTGTTGTTCTTCCTTTGTGCAAAAATGTAGCCTTAGCATATATAAATCCTTGGCTAATACTTTTTAAATGGTTGGCTGTAATTTCTAATCCTCTTATAAAAAATTTTTCAGTATCTATAAATATATGTGATGCAAAACTCCCTACACTTTCGGCCAATGCAGCTGTAGCACCTCCGTGTAACACACCATCTGGCTGATGAACTTTTGAGGTTACAGGCATTCTTGCAGTTAAGAAATCGTCTCCAAAATCAACAATCTCAATACTTAAGGTTTCCATTAAAGTATTTTTACTAGCTGCATTTGCCTTTGCCAGCATATCTTCTTTAGTCATTTGCATAGAATACTGTATTTTTAAACTTGAAAAACAAAGATAAAGAAACCACAAAGAAAAATGATTCCGCAAGAGAAAGAAATCACTTATACCACTCGTAACTCTTATTCTACTTTAAATACACTTACTGAACACACAAGGACAGTTTGGTTAGTTTTTCATGGCATGGGTTATTTAAGCCGATATTTTCTAAGATACTTTAAAACCTTAAATACCGAGGAAAATTATATTATAGCTCCACAAGCGCCAAGTAAATATTATATTCAACCTAAAATGCATGTTGGTGCCAATTGGCTTACACGAGATAACACTAAAGCTGATACTAAAAACCTCATAAATTATATCGATGCTGTCTTGGAAGCCGAAGCACTTCCTGAGAACGTTAATTTCATCGTTTTAGGCTATTCTCAAGGTGTTAGTATTGCCATGAGATATATAGCCAAACGACAATTGGCATGTGATCAGTTAATCTTACATTCTGGTGGCATACCAAAAGAATTAACCGCTAACGACTTTACACATTTATCTAAACAAACCAAAGTAAAATTAATATACGGAACCGAAGATGAGTATTTAAATGATAATAGAATACAACATGAAATAGAACGCGCAAAAGAATTATTTCATCATCGCGTTTCTATCGTACCTTTTAAAGGTAAGCATGTTGTAAATATTGATCTAATTAAGGGACTTGTTTAATAACGTTAATAAAGGTTTTAATCACTTTCAAGATTTGCCATTATAGATTGCAATTCACCTGCTTTTATTGGTTTTATAATATAATCAGAAATTTCACTTATATTTTTTGCTTTTTCGATATCTACAGGATCCACAGATGAAGACACCATATATATCGTTATTTTCTTATTCCATTTTGGTTTAAGTTTTACATATTCTTCCATAAATTGGAAACCATCCATTATAGGCATGTTGATATCTAAAAAAATAACGTCGGGCAACTCATCATCATTATAGAGGTTGGCGATTAAGAAGTCTAAAGCCTCCTCTCCATCTGAGAATGCAATAATTTTTTTATTAAGTTTTAAGGATTGTAAAATTTTTGTTATAGTATACTGATAGATATCATCATCATCAATAATACATATATTGTACTGATTGCTCATGTTTAAAACTGTATTGTAAATGTTGTCCCTTCATTAACTTTACTCGAAACTGCAATGGTTCCTCCCATAGCTTCTATTTGGGTCTTGGTCATGTATAAACCAATACCTTTAGCATCTGGATGTCTGTGAAATACTTGGTTAAGACCAAATATTTTATGGCCATGCCTATCTAAATTGATACCCATGCCATTATCACTAATTTTAAGAACTACTTGACTGTTATTAATAGCTGATTCAATATAAATCTCTGGAATACGATCCTTTGATTTATATCTTAATGTATTACTGAGCAAGTTAAGAAAAATACTTTCTAAATAAATTTTATTGTAGTTAATTATTGGAGCTTTTGTAAAATCGGTCTTAATTATGGCCTTAGTTTCAATAATTTCACCTGCTAAAACGTCTGTAGTAGACGTTAAAACATCTTCAAATTTAATATCCTCTCTTTCTTGTGAATGATTACTTCTAACTTTAATAGCTTCTACTAAAGTGTTTAATGTTGTTGTAAGATGATTGGTAACCATCTGAAATTTATTGACTAAAATTGCTTTCTCTTCTTCATCAGAATCATTATAAAAACCTAAAAGTGCATTGAGATTACTTACAGGAGCACGTAAATTATGTGATGTAATCTGAGCAAAATCTGCCAATTGTGTATTTTGAATTATTAATTTCTGAGCTAATTTTTCTAAATCATTTTTTGCGTTTATAATCTTTAATTTTGCTGATTTTTGAATTGTAATATCTCTAATTGCCGCAGAAATCAATAAGCCTTCTTCTGTTTGAAGTGGACTTAAACTCATTTGTATTGGTATTTCTAAACCATTTTTATTCCTTCCAAATAATTCTTTTTCAGTTCCACCCATAGTTTTAACACTAGGATTATCGAAAAAACCATCACGGTGTAATACATGTTCTTCTGAAAAATGTTTAGGAATAAGAATTTCAACTGATTTATTTATTAATTCTTCTGCAGTATACCCAAAAAGTTTCTCAGCTTGTTTATTTATCAATTGAATTTTCCTTTCTGCATTTACAATTACCATGGCATCTGGTGCTGACTCTAACAAACCTCTAAATTTGTTTTCAGCCATACGTTGCGCTGTTACATCTTGGCAAGTACCTACCATTTCTACCACATTACCCTTACTATCCAACACAACTTCTGCTAATAGTTGTATGGTTTTAACGGTTCCATCTTTTAATCTAATACGGTGCATTAGATCAACATCACTTTTATCGTTAATTGACTTCTCAACATACTCAGTCACCTTATCTTTATCATCATTATGAACAAAGCCAAAATAGGTATCGTAAGTTATGGCTACGCCTTCTTCTACTCCAAAAATATTATACAGGTTGGCAGACCACTCTACAGTATTGGTAATGAGATCCCATTGCCAATTCCCCATCATCGTTATTTTCTCTGCAAAACTTAATAATTGGTTTTTTCTAATGATTTCAAGCTCCGCTTTTTTTCGTTCAGAAATATCTGTTGAAACGCCCAAAAATCCTATTTTCTCACCTTTACTATTTTTAATAGCTGTTAATGTTAACTCTACAGGAAATGTAGAACCATCTTTTCTTCGGAAAGTCCACTCTCTGGTATCAAAGGCATTATTTTTTGCTATTTCTAAATAAGGGTCAAAATCTTCTAAGTCCTTATTATATTTTTTTGCAATATCTATTCTAAAATTTTCTAATTCTTTTTCTATATGAAAAATTTCCGGTTCACATATACCTATAACCTCTTCTGCTTTATAACCTAGTAAAACTTCAGCACCCGAATTAAAGTGATTTATAATACCATTATTGTCCGAAGACATTATTGCTATAGGTCCTGAATTGAATATAGCCTTTAGTTGTGTATGTGCTTCGTATAATTCTTTCTCAGCAGCTTTAGAAGCTGAAATATCTTGACAGGTACCGATCATTTCTACAATATCACCATTTTCGTCGGTAATAACCTCGCCTAATAGCTCAACGTATTTTTCCCTACCATCACCTGCAATAATGCGATGGGTAAATACATTGAGTCGTTTATCGTGTTCTATATTATTAAAGTACGCGGTAACGATATCCCTATCATCTGGATGCACAAAGTCAAAATACGTTTGAAAGCTTAAATCTCGTATTGTGTCATCGAGTTGAAAAATCTTATATAAACTATCAGACCACCGAACGCTATCTGCTACTGTATCCCACTGCCAATTGCCCATTAAGGTAATCTCCTCCGCAAAATTTAATAATTGATTTTTTCGAATTAATTCGTTCTCTGTAATTTTTTTCTCTGTAATATCTGTTGAAACTCCCAAATACCCTATAGGCTTGCCATCTTCATCCTTAATGGACGTTAGTGTCACTTGTACAGGTAAAAGACTTCCGTCCTTTCTTAGATAGTTCCATTCGCGCATATCAAAATCATTGTGTTTTGACATTTCTAATTGAGCATCAAAGCCTTCAGCCTCTTTTCCATAGCGCTTTGCTAAATCTGCCTTAAAAGCATTTATTTCAGGGGTTAAGTGAAATAATCTTGGTGTTTTTTTCCCAATAACGTCAGAAGCCGAATAGCCTGTTAGAATTTCTGCACCTGGATTAAATTTATTAATATTACGATCTAAATCTGTTGTAATTATACCAATTGCTTTAGTATTAAATATAGCGTTCAATTCTGCATTGGTCTTTTTTAATGCTAATTGTGAAAGTTTTCTACTATTAATATCTTGCAATAAACCGTATAGTCTGATACTTTTTCCATTGATTCTTTCTACTTGGCAAATTGAGCGTACCCATATCACCTCACCTTTGAAATTAACCATCTCTAATTCTAAATCATAAGGTGTACCTTCATTAACGGCCGCATTCAAGGCTTTAAGCAGTGTTTCCCTGCTTTTACCTTCTTTGTAAAATTCAATTCCCTTTTCTGCACTTATTTTAAAATCTTTTGATATGCCATGTATGTCTCGTACAACATCACTTAAAAAAGACTTATTATCCTGTAAGTCGACTTCCCAAGCACCAATTCTTGCAACTTCGTTAATTTTAAATAATATATCTTTTATACGTTTATTTTTAGTTTCATTGTTTTTAAATTTTGTAATATCACCAGTACTTATTACAATACCGCCAATAGCGCCATCAATATTATACCAAGGAATAGTATCCCAATATACCCATTGTACAGAACCATCCTTTCTATAAAAAGGCGCTTCATCACAACGGCTTTTTTCACCATTAAGACAACGTCTGTTTATTTCTCTCCACTCTTCATTAATTTCTGGGAATACATCATAATGTAATCTCCCTATAATCTCTTCGCCTTCTAACTTAAATACATTAATCCATTCCTTTGAAACAGAGATATATCGTAAATCATTATCTAGCATTGCCACAGGTGTAGGTAGTTGCTCAATAAACATCTGATTACATAATTCGCTAGATTCAATATCGGATTTTAATCTTTTGAGTTCTGAAATATTTTGAGACAATTTTTCTTCAGACTCCTCTAAGGATCTATTTACTTCCTTTAAAGCCTTATTTTTTTCAAATAATTTTCGAATACTTGGCATTACCATAAATAGAAATTGACCTAATACTATCAATAAAGCTATACCAACAAAGAGGTAAATTTTTGTTTTTAATCCTTTTAAATGCTGTTCGGTAGCTTTTTGAAATTCTAAGACTAGAATATCAGTATTAAGTAAATATGGCTCTTCTAAACTAGAGATAATATTAACATCGTCTCGCAAATTACCTTTGCCAGAATTTTCTACAATACGCATACCGGCTGTATAAATGCCTTCTTGATATTTTTCATTGATTAACAATAAAGAGTCAATGGCATTATTTTTCCATTTATCTTTATTAATGTCATGGAGGTAGCGATGCCTCGTTTCCCATTCTGTTAAAATAGAATCTAAGGTCTTTATATATTTCTCATTATTCTCTTCAGCCTCGTTGTAGCTAATTTTATAGGCTAATTTTGTTAAGTTCTGACTTAACATGCGTTGACGACCAGAAACATTTATTAAATGGGCATCCGAAATTTGAGTATTTATACTATGTTGAATAAAAAGCAACATAGCAAGAATTATTAAAACAAATGTAGATACAAACAGTAGGTATTTATATTTAATCGATTTCTCTAATATTTTCATTTATCTTCCTTAAATCAAACCTAGTTTTAACCAATACATAATAACACCAAATTAGGCGTCTTTCTTTTAAAATAAAATTTCTAAAAATCTACAAGCCATACGCTCGAAAAAGAAAATATGAGTGATTAGAATTGGGGCGTTAAATTTTTATAACAAAATGTTAAAATACAAAAAATTATTATACTACAAATATTTTAAATTACAACTAAATAATTTAAACAATAAATAGCAATAAATTATATATATACGTGAATTTAAGAAAGTTAGATTTAAAACAAAAGTAAATACACAAAATATGATAAAATTTGAACTCTTTGTTTACCGAGTGTTAACTAAAGCTAAACAAACATGAAATATTAGTGTTTTTGTGGTGAAAAATTTAACCAATATTTAATTTAAAAGTGGAATAAGTTATTTTAAACACATTCAAAATTATGAAGCATTAAAAAATGCAAATTCTTAAAAGAATTTGCATAGTTATACTTCATATTAAACTTGCTTTTGAAGCGTCTTATTTTTTGATTTGAGAATGGCTAATTGCTTTTCCAAAAAAGTAATTGCTTGCTCTGTTTTGTAACTAGATTTTGAAGCAAAATCCTCTAGATCTTGTTTTAATTTTTCTTTGCCAGATACAGCTACTTTAGATAAATCTTCTTTTACTTCTAAAAAATCAGAAGTAATTTGATTTTTAATTGCTTTCCCTTCTTTTTTAAGCTTTTCTCTTGTTACACTTCCTTTTTCTGGTGCCAATAACACTCCTGCCGTGGCTCCTAATATTGCACCTAGTACTAATGCTCCTTTATGTATCATAACATATATTTTTTGATTAAACGTGTATCGTACATTATACGTCGTGAAACCTATAGTTTTGTTACAAACAAATTATTACCAGTGATTTATAAATTATCTGAGTTGTTCAAAATCTTCTTCTTTTCTATATATTGACTAATACACTAACTTATCTACAATAGCTTTAACTGGTAGTATTTCTTTTGTATGTTCAATACTAGGACCAGCCACCCAAACGGTTTTATAGGTCGCCTTTTTCGCAGCATTTTCAGTAGCTTTCATACCAATAGAAAAACGAATCATTTTCACCCATTTCTTTAAACTCTTGTTTTTATTTAATAGATTCTCAATCCAAGTCGCTTTTGTACCAATTTTCTGAACATATGGAGTATTAATCACTGTACACGGTGTACCAGAAATACGCTCTGTCATTATTATATCTTTAGCTCCATAATCGACACAAGCTTGTTTGTACTCCTCTGTGACACCTGCTTCTATTGACGCTATAAAAGGACTACCAACAGAAACGCCTTCTGCACCATAGCTTAGCATTTTATCTATATCAGCTCTGCATCCTACTCCACCTGCAGAAATCACAGGAATTTCTATGGCTTTACTCAACTGATTGGTTAATTCTTTTGGTGATAAATTTCCTCTATGTCCACCTGCTTCATTATTTACAGCGATAGCAGCATCCGCTCTTAAGTGCTCTACTTTTTTAGCAAATTTTAAATCGGTAACATCACAAAAGACCTTAATTCCGGCTTTATGTGCTTGTTTAATTGTTTCTTCCGGACTTCCTAATGAGGTGATAATAAAGTCACAACCTTCTTCACAAAGTACTTCTAGTTGACCCTTGTACTTTACGTTAGATTTGTTAACAATAAGATTAAATCCAAATGCCCCTCCTTCAACTTTATTTTTCTTTAGCGTTTGTATGGCTGCTCTTAATTCCTCTAAAGTTCTGTAGTTTAATGCTGGAATACAGCCTGCAATTCCTGCTTTCATGGCTTCTGTAACCATCTCAACATTAGACACCAAAAACATTGGTGCCTGAATCACTGGGTGTTTAATATCTAGAAGTTCAGTTAGTTTCGTTTGCATACATAATTAGTTTATTCAAATATATAAAAAATATTATGCACGCATAACACTTTTATTCTAAAAACTGATAATATCCACATTTTAAGTAAGCTCCTTCTGGAAAGGTAACAGGATGATCAATATCGTGTTTAGTTTTCAAGAGGGTTTCAAAAAGTCGTGACTTAGAATTTAAAACCTGAGCATTTAAATCAAAAAATGATTGCGCCAGAATTCGAGAAGAACAAGACGCCAAGACCAAAAGCCCTTCTTTTGCAGTAAGCTGTTCTCCTAATTCAGCTAATTGTGCATATTTCTTTTTAGCTAACTCTATTTCAGATTGTTGTTTTGCAAAACTTGGAGGATCTATCACCACAACATCATAAGTTTTCCCATTCTGTATTAAAGATTTCATTTCGATAAAAGCATCACCAGAAATGGTTTTATGCTTTCCAGAATAATTATTTAGTTTTCCATTTTGGCGCGCTATATCTAAGGCTTGTTTACTAATATCTAAACTCGTAACCTCCTTAGCACCATTAGCTAAGGCATGTACTGAAAAGCCTCCTGCATAAGAAAAGACATCCAACACTGTTTTATTTTTACTTAATTTTCCAACACGTCTCCTGTTATCTCTATGATCTAAAAAATAACCTGTTTTATGTCCTTTTATAACATTGGCTGAAAAATTTACATCATGTTCTACAAATTCTACTACTTCATTTTCAAGTAACCCATACACAACCTCACCATCTTTTATAGCATGATTCTGACTAAGCTTTAAGCCTCTACTCAAACGCATTACAATAGTCTTGGCTTTAGATACCTCTTGTAAACTCTTTAAAATGGAATCGAGATAAGGTAACCAAATTTCTGAATATAATTTTACAACTAAGACTTGGTTATACACATCCGCAATTAAACCAGGAAAACCGTCATTTTCACCAAATAACAACCTATAGCTATTAGTATTGGTTTGAAATAGCTCTGAGCGTTTATGAAAAGCTATTTGAATTTTCTGATGAAAAAAAGCCGCATTGATCTCAACTTTGGTTTCAGCTTGATGAATCATCTTAATTCTAATTGGTGAATGAGCATCGTATAAGCCGATGCCAATAACTTTGTTTTTATTCTTGCTGAATACAATTGATAAATCACCTGTTTTAGCATTATCATTAATTTTAACAATGCTATTTGAGAATACCCAAGGATGTCCCTTAACCACAAATTGTTCGCCTTTTGCATTAAGTTTTACAGCTAAACGTTTGGGTTTCTGGCTTGATTTTATATGATTTGAAAATGACATTTATAATTTGATTTTAGTCGCTGTGAAAGTACAAAAATTGAATCGTCATTTCGAGCAAAACAATGCAATCTGATTATTATTATAATATTTTGACAGCTATAACATCTTTAAATCTGATTCTAAAACTTTAAAATAAAAAAACGCAACCAAATTAATGATTACGTTTTTTAAATTATAGTTTAAGTGACGTCCCAAATTAAATTCGGGATATAAGAATCACTAAAATTTTCTAAGAAAATTTAGTTTACCGCCTACTTCACTTCTTCAAAGTCTACATCCTCAACATCACTGTTTTCGTCAGCTGCTTGTCCTTTAGCACCTGCTCCTGCATCAGTTGGCCCACCTTCTGGCGCTCCTCCTTGTGCTTCTGCCTGAGCTTTATACATTTCTTCACTTGCTACTTTCCAAGCTTCGTTGATTTTCTCTAAAGCTGGTTCGATAACTGCGATATCTTTAGTTTCGTATGCTTTTTTCAATTCTTCAAGAGCCTCTTCAATTGGTTTTTTCTTATCATCAGATAATTTATCACCAAACTCTTTCAGTTGACTTTCAGTTTGGAAAATCATAGAATCTGCCTCGTTTAATTTTTTAGCATTCTCTGCTGCTTTAGCATCTGCTTCTGCATTCGCTTCCGCATCTTGCTTCATCTTTTGGATTTCTTCTTCTGTTAATCCAGATGATGCTTCAATTCTAATATCTTGCGATTTGTTTGTTGCTTTATCTGTAGCAGAAACTTTGATGATACCGTTAGCATCAATATCAAAAGTTACTTCAATTTGAGGTGTTCCTCGTCTTGCTGGTGGAATACCATCTAAGTGGAAACGACCAATTGTTTTGTTATCTGCTGCCATTGGACGCTCACCTTGTAATACATGAATCTCTACTGATGGCTGATTGTCTGCTGCTGTTGAGAATACTTGCGATTTCTTAGTTGGAATCGTAGTATTCGCTTCAATTAACTTCGTCATAACGTTACCCATAGTTTCAATACCAAGAGATAATGGTGTTACGTCTAATAAAAGAACGTCTTTTACATCACCTGTTAATACACCACCTTGGATACCAGCTCCTAAAGATACAACCTCATCTGGGTTTACACCTTTACTTGGGGTTTTTCCAAAGAATTTCTCTACTGCGGTTACCACTGCAGGAATACGAGTAGAACCACCTACTAAGATAATTTCATCGATATCAGATTTTGATAAACCTGCTGCTTTTAATGCAGATTCACATGGTTCGATAGTACGCTTGATTAAATCGTCAATTAACTGCTCAAATTTAGAACGTGTTAATGTACGTACCAAGTGTTTTGGTCCACTTGCTGTAGCTGTAACGTAAGGTAAGTTAATCTCTGTTTGAGAAGAAGAAGATAATTCAATTTTCGCTTTTTCAGCAGCTTCTTTTAAACGTTGTAAAGCCATTGGGTCTTTACGTAAGTCCATATCTTCGTCAGCGATAAATTCTTCTGCTAACCAATCAATGATTCTTTCATCAACATCATCACCACCTAGGTGTGTATCTCCGTCTGTAGATAATACTTCAAATACGCCATCACCTAATTCTAAGATAGAAACATCATGTGTACCTCCACCAAAATCGAATACTACGATTTTTTGATCTGTACCTTTTTTATCCATTCCGTATGCTAAGGCTGCAGCTGTTGGTTCGTTAATAATTCTACGAACTTTTAAACCTGCAATCTCACCGGCTTCTTTTGTTGCTTGTCTTTGTGCATCGTTAAAATATGCTGGTACTGTAATTACAGCTTCAGACACATCTTGACCTAAATAGTCCTCAGCAGTTTTCTTCATTTTCTGAAGAATCATTGCTGATAATTCTTGAGGTGTATATAAACGTCCATCGATATCTACCCTTGGAGTATCGTTATCACCTTTAACCACTTTGTATGGCACACGCTCTGCTTCGTTTTTAGACTCAGAATACTTATTCCCCATAAAACGTTTAATAGAATAAACGGTTTTTGTTGGGTTTGTAACTGCTTGTCTTTTTGCTGGATCTCCAACTTTAATTTCACCACCTTCAACGAAAGCGATAACTGAAGGTGTTGTTCTCTTACCTTCAGCGTTTGGGATTACAACAGGCTCATTACCTTCCATTACAGAAACACAAGAGTTAGTTGTACCTAAATCAATTCCAATAATCTTACTCATAATTATATTTGTTATTTGTTTTCCGCTTTCACGGAAATTATAGTGTTATTAATTTTAAACTCGCTAACTAATAGTCAATGATTATGCCATGACAAAAAATATGACATGATGTCACTTTATTTAATTGTTACAACATTATTATACACAGCAACATTAGGTATACATTTACATAACATTCTTAAAAGTTTCTTCATTCATAGATAATATAGAGTATATCATTTAGACACGTTTGGTTGATAATTTCACAACAACTAAAAACAACCAAACATTATGAAACACATTTTACGTTTACTGTTACTCTTTTTTTCTTGCTTAGCGAGTGCTCAACTGAGTACTGGAGATATGGCATTTACGGCTTTTCACGCCAATGACGATGACGATTTTGCTCTAGTGACATTTGTTGATATACCAGCCAACAGCACTATTTATTTTTCGGATAAAGAGTGGACAGGTACTTCATTTAATTCTGGCGAAGCCAATTACGAATGGCAAACAGGATCTAGTATTATTTCTGCCGGAACCATTATTACGTTTTACACTATAAGTGCCACACCAAATGTGTCACACGGCACAATTGTGGGTTCTCCTGGCGGAATTTCAGCATCATCTGAAGCTATTTTTGTTTACCAAGGTAGCGATGCAGATACACCAACAACCTTTATAACAGCTGTGGCCAATTCTGCCTCTGCTTTTGATGATGGTGCAGGAACTGGTTTAGTTGGCACAGGCCTCTCGTTAGGCTCTACAGCTATAACCTATGCTAACGGAACCTCTTTGGCTGATTACAATGGCCCAAGAACAGGGTTTACAGCTAATGGTTATAGAGTTGCTTTAAATAACATGAGTAACTATAGTTTTGAAGACAATGCGAACATACCATTTAATACAACTGCATTTGATATTGCTACTACAGATACTAACCCTCCAAGTGTTGCCAATGTTTCCGTTTTAGACCAAACAACATTGAAGATGGTCTTTACAGAAGAAGTTACTCCTGTTACAGCTGAAACTTTAGCAAACTATGTATTTAGTCCTGCGTTAACTATTAACTCAGTAGTTTATGACAATTCCACATTAACTGCAACTATAACACATGCTGGTTTTACAGAAGGTTTAGCATACACGGTTACTGTTAATAATATTGCAGATATCTTTACCAACATTCAATCTACAGCTTATGTCAGTGATGGTTTATTTTACAATGCTTTAACTACAGGTTTAATTATTACCGAAATAATGTACAACGCACCTTCTGATGATTCAAATGCACTTGAGTTTATAGAAATATACAACACTAGTAGTGCTTCAATAAATTTAGGAGGCATCACAGTTAATGATGAAGGTAATTTCAACTTTGTTTTTCCTGAAATAGCACTTAACGCAGGTGACATAGTATTATTAGCAACCGACAAAGTAAGTGCCGATGCGTTTTATGGTGTCTCATTCTTAGATATGCCACAAGCTATTTCTAATGCTTTGGGTAATGGAGGAGAATTATTAGAAATTAAAAATTCTGAAGGTACAGTGATTTCACAAGTAGAATATAGCGATGACGCTCCATGGCCAACAATTGCAGATGGAGATGGTCCTTCTTTAGAATTATTAAATCCTAATGCTAATTTTGATGAAGGTACTAACTGGGCACCAGCTACAAATTTAATTGGTGCGTCTTTAGGTGACGAAGTATTTGCTTCACCTGGAATTTACAATCCGGTTACCAACATTACACCAAAAGTCAGTTTTACTGAAAGCACATTTGCTATCAATGAAGATGGTACTGCCATAAATGTTACTGTAGAATTATCTACAGCGCCTAGTAACGCGGTATCTATAGATGTAAATTTGGTTACTGAATTATTGACTGCAACAGAAACCGATGATTTTACGTTTACTACTCAAACCTTAAATTTCCCTGCAAATGCTTCAGAAGCCATGAGTATTTCTATTCCTATTATAGATGACAGTGTTGCTGAAATGGATGAGCTTTTTATTTTAGAATTATTAAACCCTATTAATGCTACTCTTGGAAGTCATATTACCACAGGAGTATACATTTTAGATAATGATACTAATATTGCTACTCCAACAAACGACCTAGATATTGCATATCTTTCAAGTTACTTAGTAGATGGATCTGGATCTGCTGAAATAGTAGCTCACGATCCTGTATCGGAACGTTTATTCGTTTTAAACTCAACAGGTCAAAAATTAGAAATCTTAGGCTTTTCTGATATTAATGCCGTTTCAACAATTAGCTCTATTGATTTATCGACTTATGGTGACCCAACAAGTGTCGCTTACATGAATAACATAGTTGCCTTAGGAATTTCTAAAGGATCTCTAGAAGATGGTGTGGTTGTATTTTGTGATGTTGATGGTAATATTATTTCTACTGTAACAGCTGGAAACCTACCAGATATGGTTGGGTTTACACCTGATGGATCAAAACTTTTAGTGGCTAACGAAGGTCAGCCAAATGATGACTATACTGTAGATCCTGAAGGCAGTATTTCTGTTATTAATGTCACTGGAGGTTTAGAAGATATCACGCAAGCTGATGTTACCTCTATTAACTTTAACAGTTTCGATAGTCAATTAACAGCACTTAAAGCTACTGGTGTTAGAGTCTTTGGTCCAAATGCTACGGTATCTCAAGATATGGAACCAGAGTACATTACCTTTTCAAGCGATTCTCAAATGGCTTATGTTACACTTCAAGAAAACAATGCTGTAGGTGTTATCGATTTAACTACTAATACTGTTACAGCTATTTTACCTTTAGGATTAAAAGATCATAGCTTAGAAGGTAATACTTTGGATGCTTCTGACGATACCGATTTTATCTTTTTAGCGAATTGGCCAGTAAAAGGTATGTACATGCCAGATGCCATGGCTTCTTATGAAGTTGATGGTGTAACTTACTTAGTAACTGCCAATGAAGGTGATGCTAGAGAATATAGCACCTTTGAAGAAGAGGAGCGTGTTAGTGACCTCAACTTAGATCCAACCATTTTCCCAAATGCAGAATTCTTGAAATTAGATTCAAATTTAGGACGCTTAACCGCAACGAATGCTAATGGTGATTTAGACGATGATGGTGATTTTGATGAAATTCACGTTTTAGGATCACGCTCTTTTAGTATTTGGAATTCAGCTACAGGAGCATTGGTTTTTGATAGTGGTGATGATTTTGAACGTATTACGGCTAATGACCCAACCTATGGAGATTTATTTAATACTAGTAATAGTAACAACAATTTTAAAAACAGAAGTGACAATAAAGGACCAGAACCTGAAGGAGTCACCGTTGCCGAAATTAACGGAGAAATGTACGCTTTTATTACTCTAGAACGTGTTGGTGGTTTTATGACGTACAACATTACGGATCCAAACAATGCGGTTTTTGAAAACTACATTAACAACAGAGATTTAGGAGAAGATGAAGGTGGTGATTTAGGACCAGAAGGCATTATCTATGTCACACCAGAAAACAGTCCTAATGATACTGGTTTAGTGATTATGGCTAATGAAGTGAGTTCTACCTTAAGTTTCTATGCACTTAACAATAACACTTTAAGTACGGATGAATTCAATACAGCAACTGAATTTAAGATGTATCCAAATCCAACAACATCTAATCAGACGGTACACTTTAATCAAGCGGTTTCGGTTACTTTATATGATCTTCAAGGTCGTGAAATAGTCTCAAAAATAGATGCTCTGGATTTTCAATTGCCAACATTAACTGCTGGTACTTATATCTTGAAAACAAAAAATGGAGAAAGCTTTAAGCTTTTAATCAAATAAATCTGCTAATTTATTTTCCTGAAAAGCACCTTTAACTAAAGGTGCTTTTTTTTATTTTAGAAAGATTAATCTTTATCATTTTGAAAGTTAAATTATAAAAAGGCATACTGTTTGATAATAAATAGCAATACATTAGTAATTAATTAAAATTTATATCATCATGAGAAAAATAGCCTCTTTAGTATTTGCACTTACATTTTTAATAACTTCTTGCGAAGGCGAACAAGGCCCTCCTGGATTTGACGGTCAAGATGGAGTCAATTTTGTCGGACAGTCGTTTGAAACTTTACCGCTTGATTTTACCGCTAACAATAGCTTTGAACAATCAGTTCTTTTTCCTGAAAACATAGAAATAGATGACGATGACATGGTGTTAGTATATTTACTTTGGGATGAAAACCCTGATACTTGGAGACTACTACCGCAAATAATATATACGGACAATGGTGAATTTCAGTACAACTTTCAAGATAATTTCACTGATGTAAGAATTTTTCTAGATGCGCCTTCAGATTTTGATTTTAACACACTATTATCTGGTGACACTTTAAACCAAGTGTTTCGAGTTGTTGTGCTGCCTATTGAATATATTAGCAGTAATAATTTAGATATTACAAATTATGACGAGGTCATGGAATACGTTCAATAAAACCTTGAAATTAACATGAAATATATTAAAAAGCTTGGAATCAATTTCAAGCTTTTTTATTGTCGAAATTTTCAGCTTTGAATGAACATCTACCTATATTTGCATCCAACAAAAACGATTTCGTAAATGGAGTGTATTTCAGTTTTCGACATGCTAAAAATTGGTGTGGGACCATCGAGTTCTCACACTTTGGGACCATGGCGAGCCGCCGAACGTTGGATTAAAGAGTTAAAAGATAAAAAACGCTTTGATAAAGTAGACAAAATAACCGTAGATCTTTATGGCTCTTTATCGCTAACTGGTAAAGGACATGCCACAGATTTTGCTGTTATTTTAGGTTTAACAGGTGCAGATCCAGAACGGATGCCTATTGAAGACATAAACACTATCATTGATGATGTTAAAACAACTAATGTTTTAATGTTTAATAATGAACGTGCTATTCCTTTTGACTTCAAAACCAACATTGTATTTAACCGAAAAGCACTACCCTTTCACTCTAACGGTATGGTTTTTACTGCTCAAATCAATGGTAGAAATTACAAATATACTTACTACTCTATTGGTGGCGGATTTGTGGTTCAAGAAGAACGAAAAGTCGCTAAAGCCAATAAGATAATTTTCTATTGCACGTTTCCTTATCCTATTGCGTATGGAGAAGAATTACTCAAGTTTTGTGAGCAATTACAATTACCAATATCTGGAGTTGTTTTAGAGAATGAAAAATCAATACGAGAAGAAGATTCCATAGATTTTGAATTAAAACGCATTTGGAATACCATGCTAGAATGCATGTATACAGGATGTCATACCGAAGGTAATTTACCTGGTGGACTCAACGTTAGACGACGTGCTTTTGATATGCATAAAAACATTATAGGCACTTACACCTATGACACTCCACAAGAATGGCTTGAAACCATAAGAAAAACAGAAGTTAAATTCCGTCAGATTTTAAAATGGGTCAGCTGCTTTGCTTTAGCAGTTAA
>Ga0193951_1000174_pt1 | contig 29400 bp, 23 predicted proteins | sample BB_2_MG_FD_140370 | JGI IMG/M metagenome (GOLD analysis project Ga0193951, IMG submission 140370) | Microbial mat bacterial communities from the Broadkill River, Lewes, Delaware, United States - BB_2_MG | ecosystem: Environmental > Aquatic > Freshwater > River > Microbial mats | place: USA...
ACATCATCAAAGATAAAAAATTCATTTTCAGGTCCAAAGTATGCAGCATCTGCAATACCGATCTCTTCAGCATGTTTTAGTGCTTTTTTAGCGATTGAACGTGGACATTTTTCATATAGTTCATTTTTATAGATATCGTAAACATCACAAAAGATAATTATAGTTGGATCAGCAGTAAAAGGGTCTAAAAATGCTGTAGTAGCATCAGCTTTAAGTATCATATCTGATTTGTTGATCGGTTGCCAAGCTTCGATAGATGAACCATCAAAAGGAAAACCAGCCTCTAAGTTTTCAGCGTTTACAGCACTCATTCTGTAAGTTAGGTGGTGCCATGCACCTTTAATATCTGTAAACCTTAAATCTACAAATTGAACATCATTGTCTTCACAAAAAGTAAAGAACTCTTCTATACTATTAACAAATTTTCCCATTCGTTTTCTCCCAAAATTAAGTTATTGATAGTATATCTGAAATAAAATTAACTCAATATATTATTACAATATATAAGATATAATTTCAATACTTTTTTAATTTAGGAGTTAGTTATGATTTATGATTTTTGGAAAGATTATGAAGAGTTGTTGTCTTATGATCAAGCTTCACTTTTAGATTATAGACTAGATAACATATCTATTAAGTTAAATGACTTTTTTCAAAGATTAATAATAGGTCATATAGATCAAAGGCATATAAAGTTTTATTTAGCTGGGTCTTGTATAAAAGCAGACAGATTTAGAGACCTTGATCTGTTTTTTACATCAAGTGAAGATAGAGAGCTTTTAAATTCTGCAATGAATCAAGACTATTTTGAGTATGAGAACAACTCCTATACATACAAATATAAAAATGATATCTATCAGTTGGTATATAGAGAAAGATTTGAGGGTGCTAACTTAAAAGAGTTGGTAGACGGATTTGATTTTGATTCTACAAAAATAGCATTTGAATGTGAATATGACACAAAAAAAAGACTTCTAAGTATTGTCAAGTGCGATATTAGAGAGGAATTTATAAACTATATAAACACAAGGGTAAACCATTTAACAAGGGTTAGTGTAAACCCTTTTGTATCTCTTCAACGTGCCATATACTTTTTAAAACGTGGTGATGATGTGCCTTATGAAGTTTTTCTACAGGTTTGTTCAAAAATAGCGGACATAAAGGTAGAAAACGAAAAAGATGCTTCTAAATGCTTTGAAAACCTTCAGGGTAACCCAAACAAACTAAGCAATATAAAAGATGCGATCACACACTATATAGATGATAAAAAAGAGGGTGATGAGTAGTTTAAAATTTTATAGATAAGTAGTAGCTTATATCAAATAAATTTTCATCATTTAGATAGCTGTTTTTATGATAAACAATAAATGATGGTTTTGTTGTTGTTTCGTACTCGCTGTCTACTAACCAGTCATGGTATACCCACTGAATAAATCTTAAAATATCATCTTCTCTACATTGAAGATCAAACTTGGCGTATACACCATCTGATATTTTAAACTTTGGTAATCTTTTTGTGAAAAGCTCCTCTTGTTCATCTGTCTTTATGCAAGCAATATATTGACAATTATCTAGATCTGTTACAGTTGGGTTATCATGTAGAAGTGCTATCATCTCATACTTTTTTACTTTATGGTTTAAAAGAAGTGTATATAGTTTTTGCCAAGTTTCCTTTACATTGTTTATATAACCTTTGTTACGTATATAATAACTTTTCATCTCTGGCATATCAACAATTGTTGCTGTAATAGTCGAAAAGTTGATACTAGATTTTGTAGATATATTTGAAGCTTGTAAAATAGAGTTTGAGTACTTTTTATATGCACCTTTTCTCCATTCTTTAGGGGAAGCTTCAAACTTATTTCTAAAAGCTTTTATAAATGAGGAATGGGAGCTATACCCACATAGGTTTGCTACCTCGGATATAGTAGAGTACTTATTTGTCAAAAGTAGACTTGCAGCTTTTTGAAGTCTAATAGACTTTATGCTTTCGTATATATTTTTGCCAAATATATTTTTAAAAACTTTATGCATATGAAACTTACTGATCCCAACCTCTTTACTTAGCTCATTTAGGTCAATATCTATATCTATATGAGTGTATATATAGTACATAATTGCATTGGCAATTTTAGTATTTTTTTGTAATGTATATTTATGCATGAAAAATTATAGCAATATAAAGTAATTAAAATAACAATAATAGACAATTTTTAAATAATTAATTAACAAATAAATTGACAATAAAGAAAAAGAAAAATAAGTATTTAATTTATTAGAATGATGCAATTTATTTCTTTAAGGATATACAATGGAAAAAATTTCTAAAGTTTTAATAGCAAACCGTGGTGAAATAGCACTTAGAATTATAAGAGCCTGTAAAGAGCTTGAAATAAAGTCTGTAGTTGTTTTTTCTGAAGAGGATATAAATGGTGTATGGGTTTCTCGTGCTGATGAATGTTATCCAATATTAGGTAACCCTGTTGAAGCATATCTAAAATATGACAGAATTATAGATATCGCTAAAAAAGCAGGCTGTGATGCTGTACATCCGGGTTACGGATTTTTATCTGAAAGTGCAGAGTTCGCTCAAGCTTGTTTAGATAATGGTTTGATTTTTATAGGACCAAAACCACACCATATAGAACTTTTTGGTGATAAAATGGCTTCAAAAGTTGCTATGAAAAAGGTTGGCGTACCTGTACTAGAAGGGACAGATACACCAATAGTTGACAAAGAAGAGGGTAAAAAAATAGCTCAGGAGATTGGTTATCCTATTATTATAAAAGCTGCATTTGGCGGTGGTGGACGTGGTATGCGTATAGTTCACTTTGCGGATCAGTTTTCAGATATGTTTGATTCAGCTACAAATGAAGCTCTAAAGTACTTTGGAAAAGGTGAAGTTTTTATAGAAAAATATGTTCAAAACCCAAGACATATAGAGATCCAAGTAGTAGCTGATAAGTATGGAAATGTTGTGCATCTTGGAGAGAGAGACTGTTCAATCCAAAGACGCCACCAAAAAGTTATAGAGATAACACCATCACCTCTTTTAAACCCTGCAGTTAGAGAAAAACTTTGTGATGTTTCGATCAGTGCTATGCAAAAACTTGGGTACGAGAGTGTTGGTACGGTTGAGTTTTTAGTAGATGAGAACGATAACGCATATTTTATTGAGATGAATACAAGAGTTCAAGTGGAACACCCTGTAACTGAGATCGTAACAGGAGTCGATATTATTCAAAGGATGATTGAGATCGCAGCCGGTGATAAGTTAAAGTACTTGCAAGATCAGATTCAATTTAGAGGTTATGCTATAGAGTTTAGAATTAACTCAGAAGATCCTCAAAACAACTTTTTCCCAACAACGGGTAGTGTAAAAAAATATCTAACACCCGGCGGTCCTGGAGTCAGACTAGATACTAGTCTTTATAGCGGATATACCCTTCCAACTTGTTATGATTCTATGGTTGGAAAACTTATAGTTTGGGCACTTGATTGGGAAGGTGCTGTTTCCAAGGCAAGACGAGCATTAGATGAGTTTTATATAGAAGGTTTTAAAACAAATATACCATTGCATAGAGAGATTGTTAGAGATCATAGTTTTAAGACTGGAAAATTTGACACAGGGTATTTAGATGCAAATATGGATAGATTTAACTTAGATTCGCAATGTTCTATAGCTGATGAAGAGGAAAAAACTATAAAACTAGCAAATACAATTAAAGTAATCAAAGAAAACAACTTAGTTTCGCTAAAGAATAATTTTACGCTTTATTAAATTGTATTTAATGAGACTATTGTTCTATGATATAATTTAGCTAACTAATGGTCTCATTTAAGGAGTATTTATGCGCTTGTTTTTATTGTTTTGTCTACTTGCAACTTATGTGTTTGCACTTGACTCTGTTTCTTACTTTAAAGAATCTAAGGAACATAAACTTTTATGTCATGTAGGTCAACATTCATTTAAAATGATTTCACATGAAAATGCAGTGATTGAAAATATACATGGTCATGTTTTTTTTAAATTAATTGATGAAAATTTATATTTTTTATCAAATGCTTGTCAACCACTAAGTAAAAAAGAGGGTATTGTTTTTTAATATTACAAAACTCCTCTTATAAAAATGATAAATCATTTTAGTTATGAGCTTATCTAAGTATGTATATGGATCTCACCACCATTTTTAGCATACATCATTAAGTTTGCGATATTTACAGTTCTATCACATGAACGCTCTAGTTTTCTAAGACTACCTAGAACTTTTACATATTCTATTGCTAGCTCTTTCTCATCTATGATATGTGTCATGATTTCTTTTTCTAAAACAGCAAAAAAATCATCATTTTTACTCTCTTCAACCATAACTTTTCTGTAGTTGTCTTCTATGTTACACTCATCAAGATTTGCAAAGCACTCGTAGATCAGCTCTAGTGAAACTATAGTACTTTTATGAAGTGGTAATATAGTTGCATTTAAAGGCTCCAGATTACACTCACTGTCCATATGTTCTTTCATTCTGCGAGCATACTTTTTTATACTTGTTCCAATTCTTACTATCTCGTTTGTCATCTTTAGGTATACGATCAAAGACCTTAGTTCAATTGCTTCTGGACCAAAAAGTGCAAATGCTTTTATGATCTCGTTATCTATAATATCAGCATTTATACATATGTTACCTAGTTGCTCTTGTACTTCTTTATATTTTGAATCTTCATTTTCTTTGTAAGCTTCATAAGAAATTTTGTTTGCATCTAAAATAGTTTTTATTAGTGTCGCAATCTTTTGTCTTATATCACTTATTTTTTCGTCATACTTACTGTTCATACTTAATTTCCTTTAATTAACGTTTTATTTTTAACCGAATTTACCTGTAATATAGTCTTGAGTTAACTTCTCAGTTGGTGTAACAAAAAGTTCTTCTGTACGACCAAGTTCTATAAGTTCACCAAGGTACATGAAACCTGTATAGTCACTAACTCTTGCAGCTTGTTGCATGTTGTGTGTAACTATCACTATGCTTACTCTGTCTTTAAGAGAAACAACCAACTCTTCAATCCCAGCTGTAGAGATAGGATCAAGTGCACTTGTCGGCTCATCAAAAAGTAACACTTCAGGCTCAACAGCAATAGCACGAGCTATACATAAACGTTGTTGTTGTCCACCAGACAAACCATTTGCATCATGCTTTAGTCTGTCTTTTACTTCATTAAATATTGCTGCATCTTTTAGTGCTTTTTCAACTCTGTCTTGAAGTTCACTTTTGTTTTTCATACCTTGAAGTCTAAGACCATATGCTACATTATCAAATATGCTCATTGGAAAAGCAGTTGGTTTTTGAAAGATCATACCTATCTGAATACGAAGATTTATAAGGTCTTCTTTAGGGTTTAAGATATTTCTATCTTTAAACATTACCTCTCCCGCATATTCATTTCCAGGGTAGAGATCATGCATACGGTTGAATGATCTTAAAAGTGTAGTCTTACCACAACCAGATGGCCCTATAAGCGCTGTAATCGAATTTTTAGCTATTGGCATACTAACTTGTTTTATACTTGGTTCATCAGCTCCTGCATATGTAAAATCAAAGTTTTTTACATCTAGTGCTATCTCTTCTTTTATATCAACAATACTTGCCATTTATTTTCCTCTTTTTTTCATAATAAATAATCTTCCTAAGATGTTTAGACCTAAAATAAACATACTTAGTATAAATGCTGCAGCCCAGCCAAGACGTTGCCAGTCCTCATAAGGACTAGTTGCATAGTTATACATTGTAACTGTTAGTGAAGCCATAGGCTCCATCATGTCCGTGTTTAAAAAGTTGTCATTAAACGATGTAAACAGAAGTGGTGCTGTCTCACCAGCTACACGTGCAACACCAAGTAAAATACCTGTAAGTATCCCAGCTTTTGCTCCACGATAAACAACTTGAATGATCACCTTATACTTTGGAGCACCCAAAGCAAACGCAGCCTCACGAAGAGTTGAAGGTACTAGTTGGAGCATATCATCTGTTGTACGAAGTATGATTGGTAGCATTATAATAGTTAATGCGATTGAACCAGCCCATCCACTAAAGTGTCCCATTGGTGCAACTACGATCGCATATACAAACGCTCCGATCACAATACTAGGTGCAGACATCATAATGTCAGATATATCACGAATGATCTCAGCTATTTTTGCTTTTTGACCATATTCACTCAGGTATGTTCCAGCTAAAATTCCAAAAGGTACACCAAATATGGTTGCATATCCAACAATATAAAGCTGACCTATGAGTGCATGTTTTAAACCGCTCTCCTCATATCCTGGAGGTGCACCTTCTTTTGTAAAGATTGTAGAACTTAGAGCATCAAGTCCATTTGCTACAAGTACATAAAGGATCCAAAACAAAAATCCCATACCTATTAGAGCAGATATTGTTGATAAACTCATTACTATCTTATTTACAATTATTCTTTTATTTGTATGAGTCATTTATGCAACCTTTTTTCTTCTAAGAAAGTAAAACTTAGCTATAGATATGATCGTAAAACTGATCACTAAAAGTAAAAGTGAAAGCTCAAACAATGATGAGTAGTAAAGCTCAGTATCAGCTTCTGTAAACTCATTTGCAAGTGTTACAGGGATACTAGTTGCCGGTTGAGTAAGATCGCCAGAGATCTTATGAACATTACCCATAACAAATGTTACAGCCATAGTCTCACCTATAGCACGACCAAGTGCTAAGATAAATGAGCCTATGATCCCAGCTTTTGCATAAGGGATAACTACATCTTTTATAACATCCCATTTTGTACCACCTAGTGCATATGCAGACTCTTTTAATATGTCTGGCGTAGTGTTCATAGCATCACGAGTAACTGCAGCCATAAACGGTAGGATCATAATACTAAGTACAATTCCTGCAGTTAACATAGATATACCGATCCCGCCAACTGTATCGCGAATGATTGGTACAAAGTAAAAAAGACCCCACATACCATAGATCACAGATGGAATTGCAGCTAAAAGCTCGATCGATACACCAACTGGCGATTTAAGACGAGCAGGTGCTAATTCACTTAAAAATATTGCTACCCCAATTGCGACAGGTACAGCTAAAACCATTGCCAAAAAAGTTGACACAACAGAACCATATATAGCTGGAAGAGCACCAAATTTTTCCAAGTTTGGCGCCCATTTTGACTCTGTAACAAAGTCAAGTCCAAAGGCTTGCATTGATGCCATTGATTCTTCAAATAAAACAGTAAAAACTGCGGCTACTAGAAACAAGATACCAATAGCAATTATTTTAGTTGTATTTGAAAAAATTTTATCTATTATAAAACCAAACAAAGAGCCCTCCGAATTTAAAAAGTTTGAAATTCTAAGACTTTTTTATTACAAAATGATTACATGAGTTCTTGTATTTTGTAACCAATTTGTAATAACCTGTATCTATAATGCGACCAACAAAATTTTCAAAAGGATATGAAACATGTTAAAGAAAATAGTTTCAACACTACTTGTTGCAGTTGTTGGTGTAACACCACTTTTAGCAAAAGATAAGATCAATGGTGCAGGTGCATCATTTCCTGCTCCATTATATTATGGATGGGCGTATGATTATAGAAAAGACACAAAAAATCGTGTAAATTATCAGTCTATAGGTTCAGGTGGTGGAATCAAGCAGATCACAAAACGTGTAGTTGACTTTGGCGCTTCTGATAAGCCATTAAACACTAAAAAATTATCTAAAGGGAAACTATTACAATTCCCTGCTGTAATAGGTTCTATTGTAATTGCTTTTAATGTAGATGGTATTGCTGATGCTACATTAAAGCTTAAAAATGAAGTAGTTGCAGATATATTTGCTGGAAAAATTACAAAGTGGAATGATGCAGCTATAAAAGCAGATAATCCAAGTGTAAAACTTCCAAATGAGAAGATCATAGTTGTTCATAGATCAGATGGTTCAGGTACTACTTATAACTTTACATATTACCTAAGTGGAAGTAGTAAAGACTGGAAAGAAAATTTTGGAACTGGAAAAGCTATAGATTGGGCAGTAGGAATTGGTGGTAAAGGTAATGAAGGTGTTGCAAACTTAGTTAAACAAACTCCTTATTCAATAGGTTATATCGAGAATGCTTATAAAGAAAAAAACCACCTAAGTGCAGCTGTATTAAAAACTGCAAATGGTAAGTGGGTTGAAGCTACAGAAGATAACTTTAAAGCTGCTGCAAAATATGCATCTTGGACAAAAAAAGATCACTTTTATGCGATGTTAGCTTTACAACCAGGCGATACTTCATACCCTATAGTTGCAGCTACATTTATTTTACTACCTGTAGAGAAGCCTGAGATGAATAAAAAGATTGCTAAGTTTTACGACTATGCATTTAACAACGGTGATGCTCAAGCTAAGAAGTTAGGTTATATTCCACTTCCTGATGCAACTAAAAAAATGGTTCGTGAGTACTGGGCTGAAAATATAAAATAATACATAATACAATTCAATTTTCCTAAGCCTGTGTACCTTAGTGGTACATAGGCTTTTTTTATGTCAAAATTTTGGTAACATCTTTGAAACCATTTGTAATCATTTTGTAACCAAGTGTAAATATAATTTCGCCAATAATTAAATCAGGACATTAAAATGAAAAAAATAGCATTATCCATGGTAGCAATAGTATCAGCAACAATTGTATCTGCAGATGCAAATCTTAAGCAAAAAGAGCAAAGTAGTTTTTTTGAAAAAATTCATACTAAAGGTGATATGAGACTAAGGTATGAAACAATCGAAAAGGGTGAGAGTAGTAATAAATACAGAACTAGATACCGTTTTAGATATAACCTAGATGTCGATGTAACAGATGAGATCTTAGTAGAGAGTGCTATATCAAGTGGTAGATACAATCCAACATCAGGAAATGTAAGTTTTAAAGATGATGATAACTGGGCTGATTATTTTGTAGATGAACTTAAAATGGATATAGCTGACATTAAGTACTCATTTGGCAACTCATGGATTAGAGCTGGTAAGAGTAAACACCATATATACAGACCTATAAAAACGCAACTTATCTGGGACAACGATATCCGTTTAGAGGGTTTAAACTATGGTTATAAAAGTGATGAACATATGATCAGATTTGGTGTTAACAGAGTTCATAGAGAATCAGGGTACAAAACTGGTGATGACATTCATATTTTAGTAGCTCAATATGTAAACACTCAAAAAATAAATGATGCAAAACTAAATTTTGGTGGCGGTTATTACTACTATGATGATATAAAAGGTAATACTGTACAGTCAAAAAACAAATTTAAGCAAAACTCAAATGATGGTTCAGTTTATACGGAAGACTATGGAATTTTAGAACTTTTTGGTGAATACCAGAACAAAGATTTGATGATAGGTATGCCATTTAAGGCTGCATTTACTTTAGCGTACAATACATTGGCTGATGATGACAATTTAGGATATGATTTAAGTGTAGAACTTAAAGCAACTGAAAAACTAAAACTTGCAGCTACATATAGAGATATAGACAAAGATGCAGTGTATGGTGCACATAACGATTCTGATTTTAGTGGTGGTGGGACAGATAGTAGCGGTTACTACATTAAAGGAAAGTATAAATTTGCTAAAAATGTAGATCTTGGTGCTTGGTTAAACTGGAGTAAGTTGGGTGATGCTGAGACTGATTACCACCGTGTACAACTAGATACTATTCTTAAATTTTAAAAATTGTATTTATAAAAAAATCATTTATAATTCCTAAAACAAAGCCTGTGTTTAAAGGCTTTGTATCCTTAACAAATATATTTTTTTTATGTATAATTCCGTATATTACATAAGGGATATTTTAATATGTTAGAGATAATTATTTTTTCCATTTTAGTTGCAACTATTTTAAACATAATCTTAAAAAAGTTTTCAATTCCTACGATCATAGGTTATATAGTAACTGGTACTATTATAGCTTATGGATACAACTTGCATGGAGCTGCACATTCACATGAATTAAAAGAGATAGCAGAGTTTGGTGTAGTTTTTTTACTCTTTACTATAGGTTTGGAGTTTTCAGTAAGCAACTTAATGAAAATGAAAAAAGAAGTTTTCTTATATGGAATGCTTCAAGTATTTTTAACAGCTACTTTTTTTGCATTTTTAACTCATGTTATCTTCTCAATAAATATGAAATCTTCTATTATAATAGGAGCTGCTTTAGCACTTTCTTCTACAGCTATTGTCTTAAAACTTTTAAATGAAAATGGTGATATAGGTAAGCTATATGGTAGAAAAGTACTTGGCATTTTGCTTTTTCAAGATATAGCAGTAATACCTATTTTATTGATGATTACTATATTTAGTGTAACAGACAAGTCTGTTTCATCATTACTTTTAGAAACTTTTATAAATGCTGTAATATTACTTTTTGGATTATTTTTAGCTGGAAAGTACCTAATTGAACCGTTTTTTCATCAGGTTAGTAAAACAAAATCAAATGAGATATTTGTAGGGTCTGTACTTCTTATAGTTATGGGTGCTTCATATGTAGCTCATGCATTTGGTTTTTCTTACTCTCTTGGAGCATTTATAGCAGGTATGATGATAGCTGAAACTCATTATAAACATCAAGTAGAAGCTGACCTCATACCTTTTAGAGATTTACTCCTTGGTGTGTTTTTTGTGACAGTTGGTATGCAACTTGATTTTATAGTAATCTATGAAAATATAGGTTCAATACTTCTTATTCTTCCAGCAATAATATTTTTTAAAATTCTTATTATATTTATACTGATCAGGTTTAGTACAAATACAAAAACTACTTTAAAGACCGCATTTAGTCTTTTTCAATTAGGTGAGTTTGCTTTAGTAATTTTAGAACTTTCATTTGCTAAGGGTCTAATTGATCCTGTTATTGGTCAGGTACTGATCGTAATGGTTGTGATCTCTATGATTTTGACACCGTTTGTTTTGAAAAACTTAACTCAGATTGTAGATTTTATTGATTTTAGAAATAAAGATTATGAAGATTGTAGTTGTGTTCAAGGTGAAGAGAAGTTAAAAGAACATGTTGTTTTGATAGGGTATGGTAGATTAGGTAAAACAATATCAAAACTGCTTGAAAAAAATAAGATGGATTACATAGCTATAGAGAGTGATATACTAAGTGTTAAAACTGCTAGAAAAATTGGTAAGCCTGTGATCTTTGGAAATGCAGCTCAAAAAAGTGTACTTGAATCTGTAAATATAAAGGAAGCTTCAGCCGTAATTATATCCATAGGAAACTCACAAAAACTTCATCAAATTTGTGAATCTGTTAAAGAGTTAAGGGAGAACAAAAAAACGATTGTAAAGGTTAATAAGTTTGAAGAACAAGAGGAGTTGGCAAGATTGAATCTCTCGCATATAATCGTAGAAACTGAAAAAACAGCACATGCAATGTTTGAAGAAGCAATAAAACTATAGTATTAGCTCTAGTTTATATTGACTTTTCAAAACGGAAGACATAACCAAAACCATTATCTTTATTTGTGTGCATATCAGCTCTTAGCTGATTGCTCAGTGAAGTAATAATTTTCTGTCCTAGTGAAGTTTGTCTATTTATAGCTCTGTGTTTATAACCGCATCCATTATCTTGATATACTAGTTCAAGCATATTATTATCAAGTTTTTTCAAACTGATTTTAATTGTTGGATTATCAATATTTTCAAAAGCATGTTTAAAAGTATTATTTATCGCTTCATTTATGATCAGTCCAACTGTTGTAGCTTGATCGATTAACATAGTTGTTTTATTTGTATTAATAATAGATTTTAAAGTATCAAAATTATGTATAAGTTTGTTCTCTTCTAAGAGAGTTTGAAAGTAACTCTGCATATCTACATAATTGATACTATCCTGAGTTACAAGGCGTTCATGTATATTTGACATAGCTTGAATACGTGAGGCACTGTCTGCAAGTAGACTTTGAACCTCTTGATCATTACAATGCTTTGTCTGCATAGAGATAAAGCTAGAAACGACTTGAAGTGAGTTTTTAACACGGTGAGACAGTTCTTTTAGCAGATTTTCTTTATATTTTACTTCATTTTGAAGTTCTTGTGTCTTCTCATCTACTATTTTTTGAAGTCTTATATTTTCACTATCTTTTTGCTCCACTAGTTGTATTGATAATTGTTCTTTATCTTTATTTAGCTTATTAATATATTTGGCTATTACGTAAGAGAAAATGAACACTTCAAGCGTAATAGATAGCTCCGTCATATAATAAAATTGATATCTGTTATTCCATACACTTAAACTGTTTAATATTGTACTAATCCAGGCAAATACGGATAAACCCCATCCGAAGACAAAGTATTTTGCATTTTCATTTTTCTTATACAGGGCATAAAAACCTATAAAGAAAAGATACAGAATAATAAACAGATAAAAAAATGCAATATCGTTATAAGTTAAAAAAGTTGGACTTGTTACGATTGAATGTATAATGATTAAAGCTATGAAAAAATTCAAAGACTTATGAATTTTAGGATACGATTTAGTATGTAAAAAATGTTGAGTAAAAAGAATCATTGTAAGTGCAGTGAAATTTGTACCATACACGATCAAACTTATTTCTTGTACTACTATAGCAGGATTCTCCATAGGAAAAATATACAAAGAAAGAAGAAAATGCACCCTTTTTACAGCTAAAATACCCAGTATATATAAAGCATAATAAAAGTACAGAGAATCTTTTGTCAAGAAAAATAAAACCATATTATAGATAAATACCATAATCAAGATACATAAAAAAAGTGCTAGTATCAAATGATATTTTATATCTTCATGTATAAACTTTTCATATGTAGAGATAGTAGCTTTAAAAAATGAAGCATAACTTGGTGTAAAAACTTTTAGATAATAGGTCGTTTTTGTATTAGGAGGGATCTCAAGCTCAAAGTGTGACCTGATAATACCGTTAAACTCTTCGCGGTGTTGTAAACCTGTGACTCTTTTTTCAAGCACTTTATTGTTTTTCACTTTGTACAGTTCTATATTTTCCAAAAAATACTCATCAAAACTGAGTGTCCGTTCAATAACTTTAGAAGTCGGATTATATAAAGTAAATTTAATCCAAACAGGATATAAATTATAATATACACCATAATTTACATACTCTTTATTATATGGCTTGAATAGTTTTGGTTTACTCAACAAAGAGTTTATATCTTCTTTATTGCTTTTATCGAGGTATACTTGGGTTTTATTTAAAAGTACAAACTCTTCAGTTGTTTCATCTACTATTATTTGTGCATCTAAATATTGTGTTATTAACAATATAAAAAACAATGTTCTTAAAAGTATCATCAACTATTTTGTTCCTTTAAAAAATATCCGATTTTTTGGTACGATTCTATCGTAATTGCTGGCATTTTTTTTCTTATTCGATAGATGCTGTCTCGAAGTTTTTTTGTCCCGTCTTCTTCATCAGGCCAAAACGAATCTAACAATATTTTTATTGAAACAACGCTATTTATATTTTGTGTAAGCATCAGAAGTATACCGACCTCTATATTCCCTAATTTGATTAGAACCTCATTTTCAAGAAAAAGTTTTTTTTCTTTATCATAATGGTATGGTCCTATGTTTAGAACTTTTTTAGGTATTTTTTGTGTTGAATTTAAAATGTTTTGTGCCATCAATAGTACTGTTTCTATTTCATGTTCTTTAATTGGTTTGGTAATATACCAAAGAGGGTTGGCACACATAGCATTTTTAATGGTTTCACTGTCTTTATAAGATGTAATGAAAACACAACGAATTTGATGTTTTTCAAAAATTTGTCTGGCTAAAAAGATACCGTCTTTAGGACCATATATATTAATATCCATAAGTATTAGATCAATCTTTTCAAAATCTGTAAAATTTTCCACATCTTCACTATGATGTAAAACATCAATAACTTTATGTCCAAGTTCTTCAATACACTCTTTTAAATATAATGATATGATTCCGTCATCTTCTACAATAAGTATATTCATTAATATTTTCTCTTAAATTTTAAGGTATATCCATATCCATTTTTCGTAGTTATTTTCATATCGGCATTTAACTGACTGGCTAGAGAAGAAATAATTTTTTTACCAAGTGATGTTTGTTTATCTAATAAGCTGTTCTCAACTCCACAACCATTATCTTGTATGTGTAATTCAAGCATATATTTTTCAAGTCTTATTAATCTAATTTCAATTTTAGGATTTTCAACATTTTGAAATGCATGTTTAAAGATATTATTAATAACCTCGTTTACGAGTAAACCGATAGTGGTTGCTTGATCTATAAGCAAATTAATATTATCTGTTTCTATGGAGTAATCAAGCTTTTTATCAAAGTTGTGGATACAACGATTTTCTTCTAAAAGTGTTTCAAAGTAGCTTTGCATATCGACATAGTCTATGCTGTCTTGTTGTATAAGACGCTCATGAATAGAGGCCATAGCTCTAATACGAAGATTGCTGTCTGCTAACAAACTTTTGACCCATTCATTATCACAATATTTATTTTGTAATGAGATAAAGCTAGAAACGACTTGAAGTGAGTTTTTAACACGGTGAGATAGCTCTTTAAGTAGGTTCTCTTTATACTTTATTTCACTTTGAAGCTCTTTTGTTTTTTCGTCAACGATTTTTTGAAGATTTTGATTTATAGAGCTAATCTCAAGCTCTTTTTTTTCTAGTTTTTCATGACTCTCTTTATAGCTGTAGGCTAGTGCTAATGAGAATATTAACAATTCTAAAAAAGAAGAGACTTGAGGCATGCTTTTGGCTAAAATATCGTATTCTATAATATCAAAATAACCAATTAGCGATATTAACGACCCTAAAATCAAAACCAACCACCCAGAAAGCAAAATCATTCCTGCTCTGTTTCGTAAAACAAAATATAGATAGCCCGCACCAACACTCATAAGTAGAAGTGAAAATAAAAATATGATTATTGAAATAGAAATCAATCCGCTGTTTCTTATGGTATCTAGTTGTATAACAAAGAAAAGTATAATGTTTAGATAGATAGCATAGTTCAAAAATCGATTGAGTCTTGGAGTATGTATTGGCGTATCGAAAAAAGCCTTAGTAAAAAGAAGACCAAATATTCCAGCGATTAAAGGAGCTTCAAATATAAACGCTCCATTTAATTCTGGGTGATCAAACCAGAGGTATTGCGATTCTATACCGTTTTTTGCAAGCATAATTCTAAGAATTGAAAGGGCAAAAAATGCGTAGTATAAGAACTCCATTTTTCTGCTGTATGTAAAAAATATAAAGTTGTATATAATGAGTACCAATATCCCGCCATAATAAAAAGCAAAAAAACTTTGCATATTGCTCATATATAGAAGAAAATCTGATTCACTTCGTATATGGTGTGCCAATTTCATAGAAAGTTTTGAATAAACTTTAATGTAGTAAGTGGCACTTGAGTTTTGAGTCACTATCATAGGAAGAGCAGCTTGACTAAAAGGGTAGAAGTAGTTAGAAAATGAAAAATCTCTGCCACAACTTCCTAGAAACTCACCATTACCATTATAGAAGTCTACATTAGATAAAAATATATTTTCAAATGAGAAAACCATTTTTTCATTTTCATCACTATTGTTTTTTAGAACAACCTTTACCCAAAAGGCAGACTTTGTGATACCGCTGTAGTTATGTTTTTTTCTTTCATATGGAATAAATAAACCATTGTTAATAACGTCATAAATTTTCATAATCCCGCTTTTATCTTCAAAAATAGTGACGTCTTCTTTTATAAGGTCATTGGCAAATATAGTGAATGAACTAAGTAAGATGAATAAAATAAACCGCATTGAATTAAAATTTGCCTTTTTTAAAATATAAATAAAATTATATTGTATTTTATAAACATAAAAAAACGATAAGTAAACGATTTCTTTAAGTCATAATTGCAAAAGATAAGATATTACATAGGAGTAACTGATGTTTTTACAAGATAAAAATATAATGGTTTTATTTAAACTATTTTTATTCATTCTTTCCCCAACTTATTTAATTGCAGGTACACTTGGAGGCGAGCCTGCAGACTTTGATCCTAATAGTCCTCCTACTTTTACAATTACCTCCGCAGGAGCACATACTATAACAGGAAAACTGGGGTCTACTCCCGGAGATCCACAAGATAAGTTTATAGTTACGATTCCTGCGGGAATACATGTACAAAGCATAAGTTATGATGGACCGACAATAAACTCATACGGTGATCCTCTAAATTCTAATCAAATTAGCGGATGCGGGGTAGTTAATTATTATAGTCCAGACTTGGATTATACATTTTCCACTGCACAAGAGAATTGTGATATAAGTTTTAATTTGTCTACGGATTTTCATACTTATGCGGCAAGTTGGACATTCACTATAAATACCATAGATATAACAGACCCTATAGCATCGAACCAGTCATCTTCAAATATTGCTGGATATACGGCAAGAATCTCAGCTGAGTCGAATGAAGGTGGAAACCTTTATTATGTAATTACAACAAGTAGTTCTACTCCGAGTAGCATACAAATTAAAGCAGGTACAGACCATACCGGTGCATCTGCAGTAAAAGCAGGAAGTAGTACATGTAGTGCTAATACATTAAAATCATTTGATATTACGAACCTTGATAGTGATACACAGTTTTATTACTATTTTGTTGCAGAAGATAGCTCAAGTAACCAAAGTAATGTGCTATCAGGAAATTTTCATACACTTGCTGTTCCGGAAATCGCTATTACCGATTCTGACAGTACAGCTATAGTTGATGGTGATAATTCACCATCAACTATGGAATCTACAGATTTTGGCTCTATTAGTTATAAAAATCAAACAAAATCTTTTACATATACAATAACCAATAGCGGTACTTACAGTTTAACATTGTCTGGAAGTCCCAAAGTGGCTCTAACAAATGGTACACACTTTATCGTAACTAGCCAACCGACATCTCCTATAAACTTAGGAGGTGGAACGAGTACTTTCACTATAGAATTTGATCCAAATGATTCAGGTGTTTTTAGCGATACGGTTACGATTGTAAATAATGACGATGATGAAGGTTCATACAATTTCATTATTCAAGGAATAGGGACAAACAATACTCCTGTTTTTGAAGCTAATCTTAGTGATGGAAGTGAGACAATATCTATATCAGAAATATTCGGTGGAGACATATTTGACGTAAACGGGAGTGATGGTGATGGTGGTGCAACCGATGGTGTCTTGTTTAGCATTGCATCTATCACTGATAATGGAAGTGGTGACGGTGATGGCGATGTAGACGACGACAACAATGCTCCGTTTGATATAAACTCGTCAACTGGTGTAATTTCTGTTGCAGACTTGGATGATATAGATTATGAGAATAGTGACGGAGCTACAAGTTTTATATTGACGATAGAGATTGATGATGGATTGAGTGTTGACAATACGGCAACAGCTACAGTGTTGGTAAACATAATTGATGCTAGTAATAACCCAACCAATCTATTATTTACAGATCTTAATTCTCAAGCGGTAGATATAAATGTCTCTTCAAATGACATCAATATTTCAGGTCTAGGAGAAATCTCGCCTATCAGCATCAGTGGTGCTAATTGTAAATATTCTATAAACAATGATGGAAACTATACAGATACAAACTCTACTATCTTAAATGAACAAATTCTTACTCTAAAGACTACTACATCAAGTTCTTATCGTACTGCTATTGATTGTAACATTACAATAGGTGGGGTTACTGATACTTGGAGCGTGACAACAACTTATCCTGACATGGATAATGACGGCTATAAATCAAATATAGATTGTAATGATAATAACCCGACAGTTTACCCTGGAGCTACAGAGATAGCAAATAACGGAAGGGATGATAACTGTGACGGTATAAGCTTGATAGATATAGACCTAGACGGTTTTTCAGAAGATGATGACTGTAACGATAAAGATTCTTTAATACACCCAGGGGCAATAGATATACCCAACAATGGAATAGATGAAGACTGTTCGGGAGCAGATCTTGTAGATGCAACTGTACTTGATACAGATGCAGATGGATATACACCAAATAATGGTGACTGTGATGATAATAATCCTTCAATAAATCCAAGTGCTATGGAGGTAGCAAACAACTATACAGATGAGAACTGTGACGGACTTGTCTTGATTGTTGAAAACTCTGTTGAAAATGAAGATGGAACTACTACTGTGGCGGAATTTGATATAGAAGACTCAGTAACATCCAAAGATGATGAAGGGAATATTTTTACAGAGGCTACAGCACATACTCCTGAGGGGGATGCAGTAAAAATTGTAGTTACAACTTATCCTGATGGGCATTCTGAATATAGTATATATCTTGTAGATTCAGATAAAAAGACAACAGTAGTGCTTGAATTACCTGGAGCAAATACTGAGGTTGATGCAGATGGTAATACAAAAAGTAGCTTATCGCCTACAGGATTTGGAGGGGTAGAAGTTGTTATAACAACGGACAATAAAGGACAAAGTGTAAGTAAGTATGTAGTAAAAGATGAAGAGGGAAACGAAGGAAACTTCTTTAGCGGTGATGATACAACACCATTTCCAGCAGGTAGCAGTATGAGAGTATATATTTTAGATGGTAAACTGCATATAGAGACCAAAGCTAAACTTGGTGCTGAAACAACAATAGTATTTTAAGGAAGAGTGATGAGAAAAATAATATATATATTAACAGCACTTAGCATGTTGTTCATACTTAGCGGGTGTGGATCTGAGAGTTCATCTAAAGAGGTATATCCAACAGAAGATGTATCAGACACAAACGAAGCTACAGGAAATAGTGAAGATAGTAATACTACAGATGCTACCGATAACAATGAAACTGTGAATGATAACAACGGAACAGAAGTTCCAGTTGTAAAAACAATTCAGATGGATTTCAATACTACATATGAAGTATATTCAGGTGATTCACTCACTACAGATGAAGAGAGTGAGATAATAGTAGACCATGAGTATGGTAGTGAGTTTAAAACTGTTACTTTATTAAGTGGCTCTGCTATTTTGACTTCACATAATTAAATATATATTTACTCTTTTTTAAAAGAGTAAATTATATATGTAAAAAATTTATATTATTTTCGCTTACCATTTCCGTAGTGTTCAAATAAGTAGTCGTTTACAGTTTTAGCATCTTCATCGCTGATTGGTGCTTTAAAGTGATGGATCATTTTCTCAGTTTTTTTAGCCCAAAACTCATATGATTGTGGACCTTGATTTATTATATATCCAAAAGAGTGACACATTAAACAATTTGCCTGAACTGCATCAAACCCTTTACCCATTTTAATCTCATATGATATATAAGGTACAGCAACATCACCTTTTACCTGTGCTAGAAGTGGAGCTGCACTAAGTGCAACAGTTATTAAAGTTTTAGTTAAAATATTTTTCATCATTACTCCCTATATCACTTCTACTGTAACTTCATCGATACCATTATATTTGTATCCACCGTGGTTCCAAAGTACATTTTTAGCCAATGGTTGTTCATTGCCTAAGTTATCAATAGCTTTAGCCATAATTTTTACTTTTCCGTATTTAGTCGGTTTAAAAGCAAATCTGAATGCTTGATAAGCATAACGTCCAGCTTTTTTAATGATTGCATCTTCCCAAGTTTTACCCTCATCAGTAGAGATCTTCACAGATTTTATTCCATGCCCGTCATCCCATGCTACACCACGAACAACTACATGTGAGTTATGGTAGATCTTATCTCCATTTTCAGGATAACCGATAACTGATTTTACATTCATAGTTGTAATAGGCTTAGTAGGTTTGAACCTTTCTTCAGGTGTTTCACTCTCTGTTTCATTATCTGGAACACGGTAGGCTACATCCATAAAAAATAAAGACTTATATTTGTCAGTTACTGTAATGTTAGAGATCATTTTAACCCAACTATCAGAGTAGTAACCAGGAATTACTAAACGTAATGGATAACCATTTAAGTAAGGTAAGTCTTCATCGTTCATTTGGTAAGCTAGAATTACGTGATCGTCTAACTCATGAAGTTCCATCTCACGAACAAAGTTCGGAGTCTCATAATAAGCTGCATTGTCTTTACCGTTAAAACCGATAAATTTAGCCTCTTTTTTAAGTCCTGCACGAGCTAAAATGTCTGAAAGTCTTACACCTTTCCATCTAGCACAACCCATAGCACCGCTGCCCCACTGGATACCACCGGCAATCGGTTTAAATGCACTTCTTGAGTTTCCACCACACTGTAATACAGCATCAACTTCAACTTGCTCAAAGTTTGTTTTTAAATCGTTTAAAGATATATGCAATTCTTTATCAACTAAACCGTTAATGTGAATAGTGTATTTATCCGGATCGATATGTGTCGGAATATCTGGAAGATGCCATCTAACAAAAAACTCGTCATTTGGAGTTAAAGCTTGTGTAAATGTACCTCTTGGTGATTCTAAAAGAGGTGGTCTGTCAGAATAAGTAATAAGTGGTTTTTTTTCTGGAAAAGCCATTTTTGAAACTTCTCTTGAATCAATAGGTTGAGTTGTAACACCGGCACTTAAAGACGTACCTGCTAATGCTGCAGATGCTACAAGAGATGATTTAAAAAAATCTCTTCTGTTCATAAATAATCCTTGAAATTTTATAATTACATGATTTTATCTTATTAAAATTAAAACTTATTAAAAATATAAGTAAATTTTTAAAGATAAAAATTATTAGTTAAAAAAGTAACATTATTTATTGAGTTTATTTTAGTTATATGCAAAGTTCAATTTTTTCTTCAGGTATAGCTATAAGTCTTCTTTCTAGGCGGTTTATTTCATCAAGTAATTTTGCAGATATAGATTCTAGTCTTATATAATAATCTTTTGCCATACTTATTTCAGCTTGTGTTACATCTTTTTTTTGACCAAATAGCTTTGCTAAAAAACCTTTTTTGTGATTGTTAAAATATATATGAAAAATATGAAAGTAAATATCGTGAAGTTCAAAGTGAAGTTTCTCTATATTTTTCATACACTCTAATGGGTTGTTTGAGAGAGAGTTTAGTTTTTGTCCCTCATTATAAAACCATACTCCAAACTGACATTCGGTCGAGTTTACAGGTATGGCATCTTCTTCAACATTGACACCGTTGATTAACATTTTGGCTCTTTGAACCCATTTAACATGTGATGCTTTTGCATCTCTTAAATACTTAAGTGCTTCTTCTTTTTTCATGCCAGATCCTTTTATTTTATGTATCTTTTTCTTTGTGAATCTTTTATTTTAGAAATATCTACAACTATAAAGCTATCTACGCATGAAGCAAAATCTTCATCTATGTTATAAGCACAAAATTTTATACCACCATCTTCACATAATTCCGCATATTGTTTATATAAAACAGGGATAGAACAGTCAAAGTTTTTAAGTAGTTTTTTTACCGTTTTAAAATCTTCTTTGTAGTCATTTAGTACAAGTTCTTTGTCTAGTATATTTAGTAAATCTGAATCTGTTTTAAAGCTGTATGGAGACTTTGATCTTACAAGAGCACTGCTATCTCCAAAATAGTTATCAAAAAAGTTAAAAATTATATCTTTACACATTGGAGAGTATGAGCCACTTAAACTTACTGGACCAAACATATATTTTATACTAGTGTTTTTAGCTAAATATGCACCTATTCCATACCATAAGTAGTCTAATGCCCTAGTCCCCCAATACTTTGGTTGAACAAAACTACGTCCAAGCTCTATAGATTCTGGTAACATACCTATAAATTCATTTGAAAAGTTAAAAAGTGTTGAGTTATAAAGTCCTTCAACTCCGTAGTTATCTACAATCTCTTTGCATTCCCCAATACGGTAAGAACCGACAATTTCTAGATCTTCTTCATCCCATAAAACTATGTGTTTATAGTACTTGTCGTATTTATCTAGATCACGTCTTTGGTTAACACCCTCACCAACTTTTCTAAAAGCTACTTCTCTAAGTCTACCTATCTCTTTTAATATAATAGATTCTTCTGTATTTGAGTAAAGGTATATACTTTTTCCATCTTTTGTATTGCCAAGTAGTTCAGCCTCTTTTAGTTCTTTTTTTATTAGTTTTGTACTTTCAGGATGGGCTATGGCTTTTTGTGTTTTAAATAATGGTCTTCCTTTTTTAAGCTGATAAACATGTTGTCTAAAAAGTTCTATAACACCGTTTATTTCAAGTGATGGCGGATGTATATTTTCACTTGGGATAAGTTCACCTATATATATATTTATATGTTTGTTTTTTTGTTTAAACATCTCATGCGACAAAAGCAAAGTAGATATTTTTTTATTTAGTGTGCTAACAGAGTAAAATGTTTTAGAGTTTTTTGCTCCAATATTTATAGGTAATATAGGGCTATTTGTACGTGTTGCAAACTTTAAAAATCCTTTTTGCCATCTCCCATCTCTCACACCTTTTGGTGTCATACGACTAACCTCTCCAGCTGGAAATATTATAAGAGCTCCATCATTGTTTAGATGAGAATATATACTTGAAATAGACTCTTTTGTCTGTTTATCTTTAAAGTTGTTGATAGTGATAAGTAAAGATTCTATAGATTTAAACTCCGCTAAAAAGTCATTTGCAACTATTTTTACATCTGGTCTAACTTTGCCAATTAGTTTTAAGAGTGAGAATCCATCAAGTGAACCTAAAGGGTGATTAGATACTATTACCACACGCCCAGATGTTGGAATATTTTCTAGTTCTTTTTCAGATAATGAGTAGCTAAAGTTAAAATATTCTAAAACAGAATCTACAAATTCAAAACCTTTTAGGTGGTTGTGTTTGCTTAAAAAATCGTTTATAGTTTTTTCATGGACAACAGTTTTTGCAAACTTTGAGAGTGAGGAGTTTAAAAGTTTGTTGTTTTTTAGGTTTGGGTATTTTGCGTGAATTTCTTTTTGGATATCTATCATTTTTTTTCCTTTTGGTTTATAGTAATGTGCACAAAGCAAAGTGTTCTTCACTCTGCTTTGCAACCTTTTTTTGTGTACTAAATACATAGTCAAGTAGATTTTTATCTCTATGTTTTGAGTTTTGGTTGATCTCTACTACAGATGCGCTGACACTTAGAAGATTGAACTTTTTTTCATTACCCTCTCTATCTTTAGATATTATGTATCCCTTTTCTTTATCATCTGGTGTGTAAAACTCCTTTACATCATTTATAAATTTATTTATTACGTTTTGTATATGTGATATTTTTGAACATCCACTCTTACCTGAACAGTGTTTTTCATCATTTCCACAAGAGTTTAGATAGTAGTTAGAACATTTTTTTTCATCTGATGGTTTTACTCCTACAAAAAAGTCATCACCACCTATGTGGGCTTTAAAAAAAGTGGAGTCAAGATTTTTTCTTAGTATATCTGCAAAGAGTTGGATCACACGATCACCATTTCTAAAGCCATATACGTCATTAAAGGCTTTAAAGTTGTCAAGGTCAAAGTAACACATTAGGTATGTATCTTGTGAGTTTATTGCCTCATCTATATATCTTTCTATAAGGGAATTCCCTGGTAGTTTGGTTAATGGATTTTGTTCTATTGCATGAAGTAGGTTTTGTTGGTTCATAATATTTATAATAGACCTAGCAGATAAGAACCCGTAGTATTTTGAGTTTTTTGTTATTATGATCCCATCTGAGTCTGGATCATTTGAAAAAAGTTCAACTATAGTTGATGTTGATGAGTTGATATCAGTCGTTCCACAAGTGGACATTATGTTTTTTAGTTTTGATTTTTTTGAGCTATTATTTTCTAAAATTGATCTTCCATAGGGTGAGTAAAGAAAGTTTTTTACTTCATCTACATGTAAAATCCCAACAGGCTCTTTATATGAGTTGATCACAGGTATCGTGCTTGTTGTTTGGTTTTTTTTAAAGTACTCTAAAACATCACTCATGGATGTATTGACCTCTAGAGGTTCAATCTTTGCTAAATTAGATTTTATGTAGTCTTTTGCATGAGAAGATCTTGAGTTTATTTTTACATATCTTGATACGTGTTCATAATTTTTTTGTATTTTTTCTGTATTTGTTGTTGGTCTTTGGATAAAGTACCCTTGTATATAATGGCAACCAATATCTCTGCAAGTTAAAAGTTCCTCAATTGTTTCAATACCCTCAGCTATGACCTTGATCCCAAGTTGGATTGCTAAATGTGTAATACTTCTAACCATTAGCTTTTTTTTAGGATTTTTTTCGATATCGCTTAAAAAAAATCTATCTATTTTAATTACATCTGGTGTGGCTTCATAAAGAAGTTTATACCCAGAGTATCCAACGCCAAAGTCATCTATTGCTATGCAGTAGTTCTCATCTTTGTAGTGTTCTAGTATTTTTTGAAGATAGTTTTGACCTTGTATTTCATGACGCTCAGAGATCTCAAAGCATAGATTTTCTTTTAAAAGATTATATTTTTTTATGATCTTTTTAGTATTTCCTGTTTTAAAATCAGGCATGCTAAACAGTCTGTTATCAAGGTTATAATATAGTTTTATACTATTGTGATCTTTAATCTTTGTAAATTTTTCTATAGCTTTTTCTCTTAGTGCTATATCAAATCTGTAAAGCAAGTCATCTTTATAAACATCATCAAAAAGTTCAAACACACTCTCATAACCTACTTGTTCATAGTTTCGAAGTAGTGCTTCTACACCATAAATATCTCCGGTATTTATGTTTAGAATAGGTTGAAAAGCAAAGTCAAGTACTTTAAGATTATGTTTCCATACTTTTGGCAATAAGTTTTTCATGTTTATAATATTATAGACAGCAGATTACAAAATTGTTGCTATATGATTACAAACAGGCATTAAAGAAAATATTAATTTAAATCCATAGCTTTAAATGTAGGTTTTTTATGCTATTATGAATTTATATTAACAAAATGGGAAAATATTGACATTTAAAGAACTAGGGCTCTGTGAGCCAATACTAAAAGCGATCAAAGAACAAGGCTATACACAAGCTACACCGATTCAAGAAAAAGCTATTCCAGTAGTTTTACAAAGAAAAGATATATTAGCAGGTGCTCAGACAGGTACAGGTAAAACGGCTGGTTTTACACTCCCTTTATTAGAATTGTTGTCACGCGCAAAACCTACAAAACATAAACATGCAGTACGTGCACTTATTTTAACTCCTACAAGAGAGTTGGCAGCTCAAGTTGGTGAGAGTGTTTCGCTTTATGGAAAACATCTTCCTTTTAAGTCTACAGTGATCTTTGGAGGGGTAAAGATAAACCCTCAGATCACTCAGCTCAGACGTGGTGTAGATATTGTTGTAGCTACTCCAGGGCGATTGCTTGATCATATATCTCAAGGTACTGTAAAACTTTCAAACATAGACTTTTTCATACTTGATGAAGCGGACAGAATGCTTGATATGGGTTTTATAAACGATATAAAAAAAATAATGAAACTGCTTCCTAGAGAGAGGCAAACACTACTTTTTTCAGCAACATACTCAAATGAGATCAAAAAGCTCTCAGAAAACCTACTAAAGGCTCCAACACTTATAGAGGTAGCAAGAAGAAATACTTCAAGTGAGATCGTAAAACAAGCAGTTTACCATGTAGACAAAGCACGTAAACGAGAGCTTTTAACTCATCTGATCATAGATGGTAAGTGGAAACAAGTACTTGTTTTTACAAGAACAAAACATGGAGCAAACAAACTATGTGGACAACTTGAAAAAGATGGTATCCCAGCAGTTGCGATCCACGGTAACAAAAGTCAAAACGCAAGAACAAAAGCCTTGGCTGACTTTAAAAAAGGGGATATTAGAGTTCTTGTAGCTACAGATATAGCAGCTCGTGGGATAGATATAGACCAACTCCCACACGTAGTAAACTATGAGCTCCCAAATGTAAGTGAAGATTATGTACACCGCATCGGTAGAACTGGTCGTGCAGGAAATGAAGGTGAGGCAGTTTCACTTGTATGTATAGATGAAAATGAGTTTTTAGACAACATAGAAAAGCTTATAAAAAAAGATATACCAAAAGTCTGGTTAAAAGGTTTTCGCCCTGATCCGTCCATAAAAGCTGAACCTATAAATATGGGTGGAGGAAGAGGACGATCACAGGGAAGAGGGAAGCCATCTCATGGTAAACCTAGAACAAACTCAAGAGGGCGTTCAAGAAGTACAAGAGGTCGAAGTTAGTTTAGTAAGTAACCAACTCCACGTATAGTTTTAATGTAGTCTTTGTTTTTAAAAGGATCTATCTTCTCTTTTAAACGCTTCATAGCTACATTAACAGTTTTTTGGTGGATATTTTCTGTATCTTTCCAGATATGTTTTAGTAAAAATTCTCTATCTAAAACTTTACCTTTGTTTACTATGAGTATATGAAGTAGGGCAGTCTCTAGTTTTGTAAGATCAGCCTCATAGTCACCTATAAAAGCTTTATGAAGATTCAAGTCTAGTTTAATATCTTTGTGTTCTAATTCTTTTTGAGTCTCTTTTGAGTTTACATTGTATCTGTTTAAAACAGCTTTTATGCGAAGTTGAAGTTCATCAATGTTAAAAGGTTTAGTTATGTAGTCATCACCGCCTTTTACAAACCCGTCATTTATATCTTCTTGCGCATCTTTTGCACTTAAAAAAATAACAGGTATATTGATATTTTTGCTTCTTAACATCTCAACATATGTAGAACCCTCTATATCAGGAAGATTTCTATCCATAATGATTAGATCTATATCCTCTTCTTGAAGTACACGTCTTACATGTTTAGTGTTTAAAAAACCTATAACATCGTAACCAGCATTACTTAAGTTGTACTCTAAAAGTTCTAAAATATCGTTGTCATCATCAACGATTAAGATATGTTCTTGCACTTACTTTCCTTATTTAACATGAGAATTTTATTACAACTATATTTCATAATGGTTACAACATCAGTATTTATAAGATGCAGACAAAGTGTAGGTTTGACCTACTTTATACCTTCTAGTAACATGCTGAGTATCTTGTTTATACCAGATTGTTTCTTCATCGAGTAAGTTTTGTAACTTAAGTTTTGCACTAAGACCATTTGAAAACTTTTCAATCCATACAAAGTCTAAAATAGATGGTGGTACTTCATAGTCATCTGGAGTAACTTCTGTTGAATCTTTTTGTCCAACTTTTCTTATTCTCTCACCCATTTTATTATAAGATAGAGTTACACTTCTAACTTTTGTATCATAACCAAGGGCTAGGTTTATTACAGTTGGTGACAAACCTTGTAGCTGCCTGTGGTTTGTAGTAAGGTTTTGTTGTTGCTCTGCTGTTAGTGAAACATCAGAATCAGTATATGAAAAGTTACCAAATATATATAGATCTTTTAACTCTTTACCTATAAATGCAAAACTTTTTCTACCATCTATTTCAAAACCATATAGGGTTGCCTGATCAGCATTATGGTAAGTGTATATAGGTATAGATGAAGATACCGCTAAAGTGTCTTCAATAGGATTTTTTAGGTCTTTATAAAATACACCAAAACCAATATTTTCACTGTCTGAGAAGTAGTGGCTGTACTTAAGATCATAGTTATATATATCTGTATTTACAAGCTCAGGATTTCCCTTTACTGTAGCAGTATCATAAGGGTGAAAGTACTCTCCCTCAGTAAATTCTCTAAGGTCTGGAACGATATAAGTTTGAGAATATGCAAGGTTGATTATATTTGACTTGTCAAAAGAGTATTTTACATTTAAACTTGGAAGTATTTTGTTAAACTCAAATGTTTGTGTATCTTGGTAAATTGGTGTAAAAATACTATCTCCGTATGTATAAGAAGTTACATCTTGGGTATAGTCAACACCTCTTGCACCAAATACTACTTCTAATTTATCTACAGGCTTTAACATAGTTTTTACAAAGTAAGTAGTCTCATCAAGTTTTGCATCATACCAGTAAGATGGTTTAAAACTTAGGATCAGGTTGAAAGAGTTGTCGTAGTTATCAACATGCTGATCAAAAATAGTATCTATATTTTGAGTATATTTATAATCAGAACTAGTGACTTTCATTTGGTACTTGTTATATCTTGATTCTCTGGTTTTACTTGTATTTGTGATCCCAAGTTCAACGTACTCATCTTCATCAAAAAGATCAAAGTTTGTTTTGTTCTTAATATATAAAGCATCTTGAACATCATCAACACTCATATTTGTAAAACCATGAAATGAAGCTGGATCAAGAAACGGATCACCTAGTACTTTTCCACCATATCCTAAATCTCTAAGATATACATATTTTGCACTTGAAGGCTGATCTAGCATAGCACTAGCTGTCTCTATACCAAAGCTAAACTGATTTACAAAATCATAAAGTTTATATTTGAAGTCACCATCAACTTGGTCAACATCCAGTGTTCTTGACTCCCAGTTAAGCTGATAACGAATTTTCCAATCATTTTCATTTGAACCAGCTAGACCATCAGCAATTTGTGTAGTTTTTTCAGACACATTACTATACAGTTTTGTGTACTTCAATTTAAATGCATCAGAATAGTTATACTCCATATTTGCTATTAATGAGTTAGTAAAAGAATCAACAGATCTTTCAATATCACCATATTGCCCACCATTTCCTATGTAACTGTCATAAAGAGAGTTTGTAGATTGTTGGTATGCATATTTATAGTATTCTTCTTCTCTTAGAGTATAATCTTGCTTATATGTATAGTTTGCAAAAAAGCTAAGATCATGTTTATCTGCAATCTCCATGTTATAAGCACCCTCAATAGCAAACTTTCCTCCAAATGGCATAGCTTCATTAAATGTATTTAACTCTCTGTCTGTAATTTGTTGTTGATAAACCTCTTGATTATTACGATCAAAGTCAGGTGTTCTTTCTCCAACTATAACTTTTGAATCATTGATCACGCTTGATGGTATATCTCTATAACCATCATCATAACCTAGGTAGTCAGAATCACTTCCTTTATAAGTTTTACGATCTTCACCTGTATATGAGTTAGTTTTAACTTCAGCAGATACTTTTAGATAGTTCTCTGATTGTTTACCTTTTGTACGGATATCTACATAACCCCCACCAAAACTAGCTGGAATATCAGCAGAAGCACTTTTTTGTACTTTCATAGAACCAATTACGGCAGATGGAAATATATCAAGTGGAACACTACGACGCTGTGGATCTGGTGATGGTAGAGGCATTGAGTTCATCTCTACATTTGAGTAACGACCACCAAGTCCTCTTACATAAACATCAGTGCCATTAACTAGAGTTACTCCTGTAACACGCTTAATAGCTCCAGCAGCACTACTGTCACCTTGTTTTGAC
>Ga0193951_1000175_pt1 | contig 29342 bp, 28 predicted proteins | sample BB_2_MG_FD_140370 | JGI IMG/M metagenome (GOLD analysis project Ga0193951, IMG submission 140370) | Microbial mat bacterial communities from the Broadkill River, Lewes, Delaware, United States - BB_2_MG | ecosystem: Environmental > Aquatic > Freshwater > River > Microbial mats | place: USA...
AGCAAATATTTGTTCAAAAGTTTATCTTATCCATAGAAGAGATACATTTAGAGCATCTCCAGTGAGTATAGAAAAAGTAAAAAATAAAGAAAATATAGAGCTTATTTTAAACTCTGGTGTAAAAGAAATTGTAGGTGATGCAATGGGTGTTACAGGAGTTAAAATATCTGGGAAAGATGGTAGCCAAAGAGATTTAGAAGTACCTGGGATATTTGTATTTGTTGGTATGAATGTTAATAATTCAACTTTAAAACAAGAAGATGGAAGTTTCCTTTGTGATTTAGATGAGAATGGAAATGTAATAGTAGATTTAAAAATGAATACTTCAGTAAAAGGTTTATTTGCTGCTGGTGATATTCGCATAGATGCTGCAAAACAAGTTGTATGTGCTGCTGGTGATGGAGCAATTGCTGGCATTCAAGCTTTAGAATATGTTAACGATTAAAAAAGAAAAAGGTTATAGATGATAAATGTTGGGATACACGGTTCAACTGGTAGAGTTGGAAGACTTTTAATAGAAAATTTAAAAAAAGAAGAAGGTGCAAGACCCTATATGCTTCATGCAATAGAGGATTTTGATTTTGAACTTCCTAGTGATGTAGAAATAACAAATGATGCTACTACGCTTCTACAAAATAGTGATGCTGTTATAGACTTTACTATTGCTATTGGAACAGAAGCTCTTTTAGAAGCAGCTTTAGCTAATCCTGCACCTTTAGTTATAGGTACAACAGGTTTGAGCACACATCAGCTAAATCTTTTAAAAGAAGCTAGTACAAAGATGCCAATTCTTTACTCTACAAATATGTCATTAGGTGTGGCTGTAATGAACCGTCTTGTTGAACTTGCTTCAAAAAGTTTGAGCGACTTTGATATAGAAATAGTTGAACAACATCATAGATATAAAAAAGATGCTCCAAGTGGAACAGCGATTACTTTTGGAGAACACGCAGCAAAAGGTCGTGGACTTGAGCTTGATGATGTGAGAGTGAGTGGTAGAAATGGACTCATTGGAGAAAGAACTAAAGATGAAATTGCTATTATGGCTCTTCGTGGCGGTGATATAGTCGGTCGTCATACAGTTGGTTTCTATAATGATGGTGAATTTATTGAGTTAAATCATACAGCTACAAGTAGAGATACTTTTGCTAAAGGTGCTCTAAGAGCTACAAAATGGATAGTAAATCAACCAAATGGTCTTTATCATATAAGTGACTGTTTAGGTTTAAATTAAAAGGTAAAGTTTTATGTGCGCAATTGTAGGAGTTTTTGGAAATAGTGATGCAGCAAGAGTAGCTTATTATTCTTTGTTTGCTATGCAACATCGTGGGCAAGAAGCAACAGGGATTAGTGTAAGTGATGGTGAGCACATAAAAACTATCAAAAGAAGAGGGCTAGTTACGGAAGTATTTGATGAGCCTGCTTTAAAGACTTTAAGTGGAGACATGGCAATAGGACATAATAGATATTCTACAGCAGGAAGTGCATCTGTTCTTGATGCACAACCTGTTTTTGCTAGTTATAAACTAGGAGAGATATCTGTTGTTCATAATGGAAATTTGATCAATAAAAATGAAGTTAGAAATTCTCTTATCGAAGAGGGAGCTATTTTTCAGTCATCTATGGATACAGAAAATTTGATTCATCTTATAGCAAGAAGTCATGAGGGAAGATTGCAAGATAGGATTATAGAAGCTTTACATGTAATTAAAGGAGCGTATTGTTTTTGTATTCAAAGTAGAACAAAAATGTACGCTATTAGAGATAGGTATGGGGTAAGACCTTTTAGCTTAGGAAAATTACCTGATGGTGGATATATTGTTGCTAGTGAAACTTGTGCTTTTGACTTGGTTGGAGCTGAATTTATACGGGATGTAAGGCCTGGCGAAATGATAGTTTTTGAACAAGGTAGTGATGAGTACAAGAGCATCCAACTTTTTGAACCTGACCCACATATTTGTGCTTTTGAGTATATATATTTTGCTAGACCAGATAGTGATGTTGAGGGTAAAAATGTATATGCAACTAGACAAGAGATGGGAAGAGCCCTTGCTAGAGAGTGTCAAGTTGATGCTGATTTAGTAATCCCTGTTCCTGATAGTGGCATAAGTGCAGCCTTAGGCTATGCAAATGAGAGTGGTATACCGTTTGAGATGGGAATTGTAAGAAATCACTATGTCGGAAGAACTTTTATAGAGCCAACTCAAGAACGCCGTGATATGAAAGTTAAATTAAAACTTTCTCCAATCCGTTCACTTCTTAAAGGCAAAAGAATAGTTGTTATTGATGATAGTATCGTTAGAGGCACAACTGCAAAAAGAATTATAAGAATTCTAAAAGAAGCAGGAGCAAGTGAAGTTCACATGCGTATAGCATCTCCTACGATTGAGCATCCTTGTAAATATGGAATAGATACACCAAGCTATAAAGAGCTTATAAGTGCGAATAAAAGTGTAAAAGAGATTGAAGAGTATATTGAGGCTGATTCGCTTAGTTTTTTAAGTATAGATGCTTTAAAGTCAAGCTTAGGGGATGATACAAATTATTCGCTAGTAAGTTTTGATGGAAATTATTTTATAAAATAGATACTAGTGGCAATATAGTTTATATCGCATAAAAGGTTTTGCAAAATAAGGAGGATATTTCATAGAAACTGAAAAGTTTCGAAGTTCTCCTTTTTGAAAATTTTTAGCAATAACAAATTCTTGTATTACAGTAGTAGGTCTTGTATTTTTTTTACTTTTAAATAAAAAATCTAGTCCAGAAGTAGGACTAAATACATTTGAACCACTCACGCTACCTCCAGTTAAAGCATTACTAACTAACTTGACTTCAAGTGTACATTTTGAAATAGCAAAATTTCCTATATTTCTAATTTTTCCACTGAGTGTTAGTGATTCTGTCATAAGGATTCGTTTTTGTGTAACGCTTTCAAGTCTTGCTTCTTTAGTATACTTATCTAATACAAACATAAAAAATACAGATAACATTGTAATAACTAAAAAATTTGAAAAAAGCATTGAAATTAGAATTTTTTTGTTTGTTTGTTTGAGTGCAATGACACTAATAAGTATAAATATTATAAGCAATATAAGAAGAGTTAACCAATGTAAAATAGTAAAGTAATCCATCTATTGTGCCTTTTTATAACTTAGTAACATACAGAGCTTATTGAAACATTTATGTCTTTTTCATATGTATAGTTATCAAATACTACTCTTAAATCCTTAGTTGCATTTACATCTAAGGGTTCTTCAATGGATATCGTCTGTTTTCTGAATGGCTTTAACTTATTAATTGTATTTTGAATATATCCATTACTGCTTTTTAAAACAGATACTTCGGTACTACAAATTGAATAGTTTTGTTTAGATATATTTTTTACCTCTGCTGTCACTACTAAAGCTTTTGAAAATGCTAGCTTTTTAACGAGTACAGTTGTATTTTGAGTTGGTCTTAAATACTCATCTAAGTATTTTTTTATGACAAAAGGTCCCCCAATAAGTAGTGTCAAGGAAATAAGCACAATCAAGATTGAAATTACAGGCCTTTTTTTTGCTATGACAATAGCAAGCAATAGAGCAATGAAAAATAGAAGGATTAGCCAAGCATATGCAACATAATCATAAATACTAAAGTGGTTTATGTATGTAATAATATAACTTTTAAATGCATCAATTTTTGACACGACTTTCCCTTATTTTACTCTTGAATTTTTTTCTTCAATCCCACTTAATCCAAATCTTCGCTCTAATTCTTGCTTTATCAAATCAGGATTAATATTTTTATCTGCAAGTGCTACAAGAGTATGAAAAGCTAAATCAGCAGCCTCATAAACAATTTCTTTTTCATCATTATCTTTTACTGCAAAACAAAATTCTCCAGCTTCTTCTACTATTTTTTTAAGTATACTATTCTCACCTTTTTTAAATAAAGAGGCTACATAAGAAGTTTTTGGATCAGCTAGCTTTCTCTCTTGCAGAGTGTGATAAAGTTTATCAGTAACACTATAGTTATCCATAGTAGACAAAACTTCACTTGGCTGTTCATTAACATCAATACGGTTAAAAAAACATGATTCTCTTCCTGTATGACAAGCACATCCTCCATCTTGAACCACTTTTAAAAGTATAGTATCTAAATCACAATCAAGATATATCTCTTTTACATGTTGTAAGTTACCACTACTTTCACCTTTTTTCCACATTTTTTGTCTGCTTCTTGAGTAGTAGTGTGCTAAATTAGTGTTGCAAGTTAGCTCTACTGCTTCTTTATTCATATAGGCTAGCATGAGTACTTTATTAGAGCTTGAATCCTGCACTATAGCAGGAATCAAGTCATTTTTTGTCCAATCGATTTTATCGATCATTTAATTTCTCCTTTTCAAGAGGCAAAGCCCCTTGAAAATTTATAGTTATTATTGTGTAATTGATGAAGTTCTTTGAGTACCTTTAGTATCTACCCAAATATTTGGAACTGCGCCACCAGGCGTTAAAAATATCTTAGCATCTTTGTTTGTACTGAGTGCTTCGTTGAATTTTCCTTGAACTTCAATTTGCCTTAGTGCAAGTAGTCTATCAGATAAACTTTTACTAATTTCAATATTTGCATAAGCATCTGCGTCAGCTTCGATTCTAATAGCTTTTGATTGACCTTTTGCTTTAATTTCTCTCGCTTGAGCTTCTCCTTCTGCTGCAGCTGCTATCTTTAGTGCTTCTTGTTTTGTTCTCTCAACTTCATATTTTGTTCTCTCAGCTTCTTGTTTAGCTACTTGAACTTTTTCTATTTGGTCTTTAATTTTTGCTGGAAGTATTATTTCTCTCATTTGAACTGTAAGTAGTTTAACAGGGCTCCCTGGTTGTGCTTCTATATTTGCTCTAATTCCATCTGCAATTTTAACAGCTATTTCATTTCTTTTTGGAGGAAGCGTTTCTGCTGTATATTGTCCAACAACACTTCTTGCAACATCCCTTACAACTGGATTGATGATTTTATCTTCCCAGCTCATGCCCCAAGTCGCTATTGTTTGAGGAGCAGCGTCAGCTTGCAATTGGTACTGAACAGTCAAATCAAGTGACACAGGAAGACCACGAGAATCAAGAATAGAAATTGCATTATTATTTTGAATTCCAGAACCTCTTTGGTTTATAGTGCTAACATCTTCAATCGAAGTATAGTTCATGATTCTTACTTTTGTATCAACTACAAATACTTTTTGTACAAAAGGCATAAAGAGATGAAAACCTGGTTGCATAGAAATAGGTTCAAACTTACCAGCTGTTGCTTTAATCCCAACTTCACCAGAGTTGATGACAACAAAAGGCTTTGCTATAATTAGAACTACAATAATCGCTATAATCGCATATAAAAGTCCGGCTTTTTTACCTAGGTTTTTAAAAAACTCTGGAGGTTCTATATTCATATTTGGGCTTTTTCTCCCACCATCATCTCCACCACCACTACTACTGTTTCCAGCATTTTTCTTTTTGAAATAATCATTCAAATCTGCAGGCATAATCTTCCTTATATTTAATTTCTTCTTTAATTCGAACAAAAAGTCCAAACACAATTTATCTTACAAAGCTTAAGCGCATGCTTAAATTTATCTATTTTACCATTAAATGATAAATGGAATCTAAATATAAGTCAGTAGATGCTTATATTTTAAATTTCTTCCATATACTACATCAAAATAAGCAGCTTGTAGTTTTGCTGTTATTTCTCCTCTTTCCCCATTTCCAATAACATAATTATCAACATCTCTTATTGGAGTTACTTCTGCTGCAGTTCCCGTAAAAAATGCTTCATCTGCTATATAAATTTCATCTCTTGTTACCCTTCGTCTTTCTATTGGTATACCAGCTTCATGGGCAAGCTCAAGAACCATACCTTGTGTAATACTTTCTAATGAAGTGTCATTTGGAGGTGAGATTAAAACACCATCTCTAACGATAAAAAAGCACTCACCACTTCCTTCAGCAATAAATCCTTCATCATCTAACAGTAAAGCTTCTTCATAACCAGCTTCAACAGCTTCATACTTTGCCATTTGTGAGTTTAAATAGTTTGCTACTGCTTTTGCTTTTCCCATAGTTGAGCTTACAGGATTTCTTGTAAATGAGGCAATTTTTACTCGAATTCCTTTTTCAAGTCCCTCTTCTCCAAGGTAACTTCCCCATTCCCAAGCAGCAATCGAAGTTTTAATTGGAGCTGCAACATGATGAAGTCCCATAATACCATATCCAAGATAGATAAGAGGTCTTAAGTACACATTAGATTTAAAATCGTTTGAACGAAGAAGGTCAAGCTGAGCATTTTCTAATTCTTCAAGAGTATATTGTGGCACAATTCTTGTTATCTTTGCAGAATTTAAAAGTCTTTTAGTATGCTCTTTTAGTTTAAAAATAGCTAAACCTTCAGCCGTCATATATGCTCTTGTTCCTTCAAAAACACCATTTCCATAATGAAGAGTATGAGTTAATATATGAGTTTGAGCATTATCCCAATCTACAAGCTCTCCATCCATCCAAATATATTTAGCTTTTTCCATTTTTTACCTTTAATTTATAAATAGATATAATACTATCTAAATTATGTTTAAATTGAGTTTTGAATAATATTGCAATTGTTACAAAATTATGTTAAAAATATATGCTTGTATATAATTTATTTAAATTATAAATATATAATTTTCAAATATTTAAAAAAAGGTGTGTGTATGTTAAGAGAAAATTTTTCACCGATGTATTTTTTAGCAGCGTTAGGTGCTGGAGGTTTGTCGGTTTCATTTTTTATGTATCTTATGTTTTTAGTTCCTCATAAAGGGGTACCTTTGCCAACATTTGATTTTGTTTATTCTGCGCTGACGAATGGTACTTGGTTGTCGTTTGTAACAGCGTTTTGTTTAGTTATGATAGTTCTTTTTGCTGTTTTACATTTTAAGATGTTGATTTGGTGTATCAAGCAGTATAATCTATACAAAAAAACTGAAGTTTATCAAAAGTTATTACATAGCAATTCAGAAGTAACGCTTATGACATTACCCTTGACATTTGCAATGACTATCAATGTATGTTTTGTTTTAGGGGCCACATTTATTCCTGGTCTTTGGAGCGTAGTTGAGTATATGTTCCCTATGGCACTAATCGGTTTTGTAGTTGTAGGTTACTATGCAATCAATATTTTTATGGAGTATTTTTCAAGACTTTTAGTGAGTGGAGATTTTGATTTTACAAATAATAACAATTTATCTCAAATGATTTCTATATTTGCATTTGCAATGGTTGGAGTTGGTTTTGCAGCTCCTGGAGCCATGAGTCACTATACAACTACAAATGCAATTGGTTTATTTGGAGCGATTTTTTTTAGTGCAATTGCAATTTTGCTTTTAGTTATAAAGTTGATACTTGGATTTAAAAGTATGTTTGAACAAGGGGTATCTCCTGAAGCAAGCCCATCTTTATGGATTATTATTCCAATTCTCACTATTTTAGGAATTACATTTATAAGAATAACTTTCGGATTAAGCCATAACTTTAGTCAGCCTATGGCAAGTGCATCTTTGTTTACTCTTACTAGTACTATTGTGGCACTACAAATTATATTTGGACTATTGGGATACAAAGTTATGAAGGCAATAGGATATTTTGATGAGTTTGTTTTTGGAGAAAAACAATCAGTGGTCAGTTTTGCTCTGATTTGCCCAGGTGTTGCTTTTATGGTTTTTGGTATGTTTTTTATAAATTTTGGACTAGTATCTAATGGTATTTTAGATCAAAATTCTATAGCATATTTTCTATTTATGACACCATACATGTTCATACAATATAGAACTATAAGATGTTTTTTTAGACTCAAAAAGAAGTTTTCTATATAATTAGGAGAAAGTAAAATGAAAGCAAATATCTATTTTGGCTCTACATGTAAAGAATCAAATAAATATAAAGAAGTTTTAAGTCCATATGATAGTAGAGTAGCATCTCAAGTTGCTGTGTGCTGTGAAGATGATGCATTGCGCATTTTAGAAATTGCAAGTAAAAGCAGTGAAATAGCAAAAAAAACTCCTTTACATGTAAGGGTTAATTGGCTTTTAGATGTAGTAAAAAAACTTGAATTAAACAAAGAAGATATGGCTCAAACTATCACAGATGAGGTAGGAAAACCAATCCGTTTTTCAAGAATAGAAGTGGATCGAGCAATAGAGACACTAAAACTCTCAGCAAGTGCAATGATGAATTTACATGGAGAAACTTTTGACACAACTGCAATGCCAAGTGGAAAAGAGACTTTGGCTTTTTATAAAAGAGTTCCTGTTGGTGTAGTTTTGGCAATTACTCCTTTTAATTTCCCTCTTAATCTTGTTGCTCATAAAATTGCACCTGCTTTAGTGGCTGGAAACTCTGTTATTTTAAAACCAACAAGTTCAGCTCCACTTACAGCTTTTAAATTTGCAAAAATTTTTATAGAGAGTGAGTTTGCAACTCCTAATACTTTGAGTGTTGTATATAGTGGCAAAGGTGTCAATGACGCATTGGTGAAAAGCCAAATTCCAAGAGTTATAAGTTTTACAGGATCTGTTCCTGTAGGACGAGAAATAACGAGCAAGGCAGGGATTAAAAAACTTGCACTAGAGCTTGGTGGTAATGCCGCAACTTATATAGACAAGAGTAGCGATATAAAATTTGCAGCTTCAAAGTGTGCTTTGGGAGCATTTATAAATTCAGGTCAAGTTTGTATCTCATTGCAAAGAATTTATGTAAATGAAGCCGTATATGAAGAGTTTGCAGAAGCCTTAAAAGAAGAGACGAAAGCTTTACATGTAGGAAGTCCGTATGATGATAAAACAATTATAGGACCAATGATAAATGCTAAAGCAGTTACGCAAGCAAGGAGTTGGATACAAAATGCTCAAGATGAAGGAGCAACTCTCTTTTATGGTTCTACATGTAAAGATTTGATGTTCTCTCCAACTATCATGACAGATGTTACTGAAAAGATGAATATAGTGTGTGAAGAGGTTTTTGCTCCTATTGTGTCTTTGATAAAAGTAAAAGATTTTGATGAAGCAAAAAACAAAATGAACAATTCACCTTATGGTTTGCAATACTCTATTTTTTCAAACGACATGTCTACATGTAGACGAGCGATTGACGAATTAAATGCAGGTGGAATTGTTATAAATGATATACCAACTCTTCGTTTTGATATCCAACCGTATGGTGGCTTTAAAAATAGTGGAATAGGAAAAGAAGGGCCAAAATATGCTCTTGAAGAAGAGTATACCCAGATAAAATCTATAGTTATTTGTTGAGTATTTTTTCCATAGCCTTATTTATCTTGTTTATATCTTTGATAAATGGAGATTGCTTTGAAATACCAACATATATTGGATCAATATAATTAGGAGCATAATTAGCTTTTTTAACGAGATTTTTAAAAGAACCAAATTCAATAATAAAATCCATAATAGCATTTGACGAGATTATCACTTTGACTCTTTTAGCAAGGAGCATTTTTAGCATAATCTCTTCTTCTATGATTTGAGAATTTTTTTCTATTCTATCATGTATTACTTCTTTACTTATTTTTGCATCAGTATCAAATTTTGGAAAGTATAGATAACCTTTTGCTGTTAATATTGTATAATTGTATAAATCGCTATAAGAAGATATTAAATTTTCATTTCCTTTCAGGGTATAAAAATTTGTTTTTAGTTTATAAAAAGAGGGTTGGATATATTGAATGTACTTTTCTCTTTCTTGAGAATAAGATAAATTTCCCATAGCATCTATATTTCCATTTTTTAGCATACGAAGAGCTCTTGTCCAAGGAATTTTAATAAATTCGACATCTATATTTAGCTCTTTTGCTAGATTATTAAAGATATCAATTGTTAAGCCTTTGGGTGTATCGTTTTCAAAATACACAAATGGAGTCCAAGTTTCTATAGCAACTCTTAATGTTTTAGCATTAAGACTAGTTGTGAGAAAAATTAGAAGTAGTGTTAAGATAAGTTTTTTCATGATATATGATTTTGTATAAAGTTTTTTAGTGATTCTTCATCCATAGCTCCTGAAACTCTTTGAGTCTCTTTTGCATTTTTAAAAATTACAAGTGTGGGAATACTTCTAATTTTAAATCTAGATCCTAAAAACTGCTCTTGTTGGGTATCGACTTTGACAAAAAGAGCTTGCAGTGGGAACTCTTTTGATACTGCACTAAAAACAGGTGCAAATGATTTACAAGGTCCACACCAAGGAGCCCAAAAATCTATAATGATAGGAATGTCAGAGTTATTTATGATTTTGTCTATATTATCTGCATCCGCATCTAAGATTTTATTTTCTAAAAGTGATTTTTTACAATTGCCACAATTTGCTTTTTTATATTCATCTTTTTTTGGTACATTGTTTATAGCTTGACAATGTGGGCATACAATCTTCATAGTCAATCTCCTAAAACTTTTCTTTAATTATATCAATTTTTTGTTATTTTTGAGTTATTTAGATGTATTACAATTACAAAATGAAACTTAAAGGAGAGATTATGAAAAAATTGTTACAAGTTATAGCAATAGGATTACTGGGCGTAAGTTATCTTTTTGCTGGTTCGGCACCAAAAGATTATCCAACAGGTCCTGTTGGAGAGATGGTTAAGTTAGGAGAAGATATTGTTTTGCATACAGATACACATCCTCTTACAAAAGATTTTGTGGGTAATAAGCTAAATTGTGCAAGTTGCCACTTAAAAGGTGAAGATGGAAAACCTGGAACTGCTGATGGACTTACTTCATGGTTAGACACGGCAACTTCATTTCCTGCTTGGTCAAAAAGAGAAAAATCAGTTCAAACTTTACAAAATAGATCAAATAACTGTTTTATGAGAAGTATGAATGGAAAAAGATTGATTACAGATTCTAAAGCTTCTATAGCTATTGCAGCATATATCACTTGGTTAAGTGAAGGCAAAGTAATTCATATGAATGTAAAGGGACCTTGGGGACCAACAAATACAAAATTATGGCCAAAAGGTATAAAGCATTTTAATCCTATACAAAAAAAGGCAACACATGCAAACTATGTAAATGGACAAAAAGTTTACGCTGCAAAATGTGCTATGTGCCATGGTCAAAATGGAGAAGGGATGGCAGCATTTCCTCCACTTTGGGGTAAAAATTCACAAGGTGAATGGCTTTCATATAATACTGGAGCTGGTATGAGTAAACTTGACAAAGGTGCTGCTTATGTTAAACTAAAAATGCCTTTAGCTCAAGGTGGAAGTTTGAGTGATACTGAGGCTGCAGATGTAATGCTTTTTGTTAATGCACAAGAAAGAGCTGATTTTGATTTAGAAAAAGGATTGTTACCAAAAGAAGAGATGGGCTACTATAATTCAAATGTTTTAAAAGAAAAACATACTGTTAGAAGTAACTTTAAAGCTTTAGGTTTAGATATTGATGCTATAAGAGGTGATAAAAAAATCAAATAAGTTGAGAACCAAAGAGGATTTGACTCCTCTTTGGTATAATACCTTATGAAAAAAATATATTTTTTAGCAGTCGTTGCTTTTACTACCGTACTTCTTATTCTTTTTGTTTTTTACAATCGATATAGAGTATATTATGAAGATGAAAAAATCGATTTTTATATTTCTAAAAATATAGATATTTTAAATGATAATCTTAATTTTGAGAAGCAGTACGCTTTATCATTATCATTTTTCATTTCACAAAACCAAATGATTAAACAAGCTTTATATGTAAATGACCAAAATTTAGCACTTAAAGAAGTAGATAAATTTTTAAAAGAGATAAAACATTCCACAGGTATAGACAATATAGACATACAAGTCCACACAAAAAATCTTGAAGCATTTGCTAGAAATTGGGATAAGAGTGATTATCTTGGTTTAAAATTGAGTGGATTTAGAAAAGGTTTAGTGGAAGTAAAAAAGAGTAAAAAATCTCTGGTATCGATAGAACTTGGTAAAAGATTAAATATAAAAGCAATTTCTCCAATACTAGATGAAAATCAAGAGTTTATAGGATCAATTGAAATAATTATGAATTTTCAAAATATCAAGAAAAGACTTCAAAAGTTTGATTTAGAAATGTTACCACTACTTGATGAAAAATTTATAGATATTGCCGTTTATCTAAAAAACAATCAAAAGATAGATAAGTATTATATAACAGAAAATGAGTACTCAAAAGAGTTTTATGAGAAGTTAAAAACACATAAGTATGTTTTTAATAGGGATAAATTTTATTATGAGATTGATGATAAAATCATCGTTTTTGTTCCAATGTTAAGTGTGGGTATACAAGATATTGGTTTTATTGCACTATGCATGGACGCGAAACAAAACAAAATAAATACCTACTCGAGTGTCGATGTTGAGCAAGAAAATAGTAATTATGAATTTAACCAAATGAAGAGAAAAGTGATAATAAAATGAAAATTTTACTTCTCGAAGATGATTATCTTTATAAAGTAACTATTCAAGATTTTTTAGAAGCAAATGGGTATGAAGTCGATGACTATGATGATGGAGCAGAAGCTCTTGATGCTATATATGAGAACTCCTATGCTCTTTTACTTTTAGATATTAGAGTTCCAAGTCTTGATGGTTATGAAATATTAAAAGATATAAGATTAAATGGTATACAAACACCAGTGATTATGCTTACTTCCTTGACTGATATTCAAAACTTAAGTCTTGGTTATGAACTTGGATGCAGTGACTATTTACGCAAACCATTTGAGCTTAAAGAGTTAAAATATAGAGTAGATTACATTATAAAAACGCATAATTTTAAAAGTAGCGAAAATTTGATAAAAATAGATGAAGTGTATAGTTATGATACAAAAACAACTACATTATTAAAAAATGGTACAAGTATAGATTTGAGTACAATTGAGATTGGATTAGTGTCATATCTTGTGCAGAATAAAAACTACTATGTCTCTTTAGATACATTGCAAAATGTAGTATGGGAAGGAAGAGATATAACTTATACTGATATTAGGATGTGTGTTAAAAGGGTGCGTGAAAAGTGTGATAAAGACTTTATAAAAAACAAAAAACTAGTTGGATATAAAATTGGCTGAGAAAAATTTTGTAGGAATCAGATATATTTTAGCGCAAGCTTTGATTTTGATTTTAATAGTTTCCATTCCTTTGCATTTTTATATAGAAAGTGAACTTGAAAATAGTGATTTTAAAGATAGCGCAGAATTACAACTATATGCAAAAAAAGTGGCAAATAGAATTTATAAATTTTCTAATTCTAATGAGAAAGAGTTCTATTTTCCTCGTTCAAATATCTTTACAAGTGCAATATATAATAAAAATGACAATGTAATTTTCTCTCTATTGAAAAATAAAGTAGATATTCCAAATGCAAACACTTTTGTAATAGATTCACAAAGATATTTAAAAGTAAGACTTAAAGAAAATGTATTTGGTGCATCTACTCTTATAGTCTCAAAAAAAATCACTCACGCAAAGATGGTTCAAAATGTATTTGCCATTTTGATGGTTATTGCTTTTTTAGTATTACTAGCGAGTTTTTTTATCATTAAACAGAGTTTGGAGCCCCATAAAAGATTTAATTTATACTTAGAAAACTTCATCAAAGATGCGATGCATGAGCTTAAAACTCCTATAGGAGTAATTTTGTTAAATCTTGATGGGCTAGATAGTATATATGAAAACAACAAGATGATAAAAAGAGCAAAATCAGCATTAAAAAACATGGTCGTAGTTTATGAAGATTTAGAATTTTTTGTTAGAAAAAATGTAGCAGAGCACCCTAAAACAGACATCGATATATCTAAACTTTGTCAAGAAAGAATAGAGTTTTTCATGGATTTACTCAACTCAAAAGAGATAAAAGTTGAACAGAATATAGAAAATAATTTACATGTAAATTTTTCAAAACTAGAGCTTTCAAGAGTTATAGATAACACTATATCAAACGCTATTAAGTACTCAAAAAATAAAACAAAGATAGAGATAACACTTAAACAAAAAAAAGACAATATTGTTTTAATAATTAAAGATGAAGGAAAGGGTATAGAAGATACAAAAAAGATTTTTGATAGGTACTATAGAGGAGATAAGATAAGTGGAGGATTTGGTATCGGACTTAGTATTGTTAAAAATATTTGTGATAAAAATGGTGTACATGTAGAAGTACACTCATCTTTAAAAAAAGGTTCTAGTTTTTTATTTTACTTTGTCCCTCGGAATAAAATCTAAAACAGTAGCATTGATACAAAATCTTTGTTTTCCTCCTGGTGCATCATCAAAAACATGACCTAAGTGGACACCACTGTTCTTTGCTAAGACTTCAACTCTTACCATGCCGTAACTGGTGTCTTTTTTTTCTATAGTTGCACCATCGACTGCTTTATAAAAACTGAGCCAACCTGAGCCTGAATTAAATCTATCTTTTGTATCAAAAAGAATATCACCTGATAGTTTATCTATAAAGACTCCATCAGGGGTATTTTTAAATATCTCATATTGTTTACAGTATCGATTATCAGTTCCTTGATTAAATGCAACATTAAATGCTTCACTATTTGTTCCTAGTTTGAATTGGCCAAGAGCTTTATAAAAATCTTTTTTATCCATATATCCAACATGAGAATAAATTTCTTTTCCATCTTCTATAAATAAAATAGTAGGAGTTGCATTAAGGTTCGTTTTTATATTGAAGCCTTTTAACTTGTCACTATTTGCAGTTCTTAGCGCCGTATCTCCTTTGTAAGATGAAGTTACATTTTTTTCAAATTTTTCACAGTATGGACAAAAAGGTGCATCAATAACTACTATTTCTTTACCACCTAATGGTTTTATAAAAGCAGCTTTGTTCATCTCTTTTTCAAATTTCACACCTGTTCTATGGTTTGGACAATATCCTAAAGGATTTTTTTTCAAATAGTCTTGATGATACTTTTCTGCACTAAAAAATTGAGTAAGCGGTTTTATCTCTGTTGTGATTTTACCAAATCCTTCTTTTGTAAGTAGCTTTTGGTATTCATCTCTTGTTTCAAATGCAATATTTTTTTGCATTTCATTAGTATAAAATATAGCACTTCTATAGTTGTTCCCTATGTCATTGCCTTGTCTATCACCTTGCGTAGGATTATGTAGTTCCCAAAACTCTTTTATGAGTTTTTGCGCTGTAGTTTTTTGGTTATTAAATGTCACTTCTACTACTTCTGTATAGTTGATTATATTTTTTGGTGGATTAGATCTATATTTTAAAACTGTTTTGTATGTTGGATTCATATAGTTTCCACCTGCATATCCAGATTTTGCATTTGTTACGCCTTGCAATTGCTCGAAGTATTTTTCAACTCCCCAAAAACACCCTGCACCAAAAACGATAGTTTCTGTTTTTGCGTACATAGATATACTTAATGCTAGTAATAATAATAATTTTTTCATTTTTTTCTCCTGTAAAAGAATTCTATCATTTATTTGTAAAGCAAATGTGTAGTTATAGTTATTGTATAATTCTAATAAAAAAGGAATATTCATGTTAAAAGTAGGCGATATTGCTCCAGAAGTTACACTTCCAAATCAAGATGGTGTAGAAATAAGCCTTAGAGATTTAGAAGGCAAATGGGTAGTTTTGTACTTTTATCCAAAAGATAATACCCCAGGATGTACAACAGAAGCTTGTGAATTTACAGAAGCTCTTCCAGATTTTGATGGATTAAATGCTGTTATCCTTGGTGTTAGTCCAGATAGCCCTAAAAAACATGCAAATTTTATTACTAAAAAAGATTTACTCATAACACTTCTTGCAGATGAGAGTAAAGAAGTATGTGAAAAATACGGTGTTTGGCAACTGAAGAAAAATTATGGAAAAGAGTACATGGGAGTAGTTCGTTCAACTTTTCTTATTTCACCTGAAGGAAAGATTGCAGCTATTTGGGAAAAAGTTAGAGTTAAAGGGCATGTAGAAGCTGTAAAAAACAAACTAGCTGAGTTTTAGATAAGAGAGGCTAATAACCTCTCTTATCTGTTTTATACTTTAAATTTTGCAAGAATATTGTTTAGTTTCTCTGTTAAGGTATCTAAATGCTCACTTGCATTAGCAATTTCTTCTATACTTTTAGCATTATCAGTAGAGATATGATGGATGCCATCAATTTTATGAACTATTTGTTCTATATATGAACCAGTTTTTATATAATCATCAACAGTTTTATCATTCATATGAGTAGCATTTGACATAATTATTACAGTAGAATTGATTTTGCATTCTACTTCTTGAGAAATTGTACTTAAGTTTTGAATTTCTAGAGAATTAGCGTTCATCTGATCACTTGAATCATTGATAGATTGAACAATAATACTGATTGTTGAATTGATTTCTACAAGAGATTTTTGTGTTCTTTCAGCTAATTTTCTTACTTCGTCTGCAACAACTGCAAAACCACGGCCATAATCACCTGCTCGCGCCGCTTCTATAGCTGCATTTAATGCTAAAAGATTAGTTTGGTCAGCAATGTCTGCAATAACAACAAGAACATTTTTTACTTGTTCGGCATCAGTACTTAGTTGTTGTATTTTTTTTGCTAGTTCAATTTCAGTATTGCTATTTATTTCTATTCTATTTCCTAGTTTTTGTATTTCTTGTTTGGCAACTTGCAATTCACTATTTGCTTTTAACACTTCTTTTTTAGATTCTTTGGCTTGAGTAATTGATACATCTATTTCATTTTTAATGGCACGAGATATATCTTGTGTTTCATTAATAATATTTGTTGATTTTTCAACTCTTTTTTCCACAGCTAAACTTGTAGTCAATAGTTCATGTGAGATAGAAGCATTTTTCTTACTTGTGTCTTTAGCCAATTCTATAGTAGTGCGTACTTTTTTTATAAAATTATTGATTTCTTTTGATGCATTTCCAACTTCATCATGGCTTTTAATATCTAAATTTTTTGTTAAATCACCATCTCCTTCAGCTAAATTATGAGCTTTTTCTTTTAATGAGTTAATAGGATTAATAATGATTTTATTTATTAGGTAGCACGAAAGTAATAGTACAATCATAGTTATAATTAAACCATATAAAGCAACTTTTATTAACATATTGTCAGTGTATGTAGTGATAGAATCTGATTGTAAATCTATTTCTTTTTGTATGGTATCAAGAGGTATACCTGCTATAACAATCCATTTCCACTGAGGAAAGTATTTTGAATAAGTTAATTTTGGGGTGTTTTTTTTAGTTAAATGATGTTTATATGTATATGTCACAAAAGCATCTTGTGTTTGGCTAGCAAAAATCTTATTCACAATTTCTTTTCTGTAAGGAAAACCTTCAACATCATTTTTACTTAAAGGATAGTCCTTATTTTTTCTAGCGTGTTTTTTCCCATGAAATGCATATTTGTACTTACCATCAACTTTTTTTGTTCCATAAAAATAGCCATCTTTACCATATCTAAGTATTTGTAAGATTTCTATTGCTTTATTTTGATATATTAGTTTTTCACTTTCTGTTTTATCTTTAGATAGATTATAGTAATAAGAAATGATTTTAGATACTATTTTTAAATTACTTTTTAAATTGATTTTATACATCTTAACAATTTCTTCTTTTCTAGTTCTTTCATCTTAAATTGACTAGATTGAAAATAGGTAACACCAATAGAAGATAGCATTATAATAATTAGTGAGGTTGTAATCAAGCCCAAAGTTTTTGACTTTATACTGTATAAATTTTTCATTTTACTTATTCCTTAGTTTTTTTTCTAGTATTTTTTTACCCTTTATTATATGGATAGTATAGATTTCAAGTTCTTCTTCTAATTCAATTTTTCTTTCTAAATCAATTCCTTTTTTAAGAAGAATTTTTTCCAATTTTTCTTTATCTTCTTCAAGTTTTATAATAAGTTTTTTTAAAGCTCTTTTTTTTGATTCTTCTTTATTAGTAAAATCAATACTAAGAGTTTCAGCAACCATTATAAAAAATTTTTTAATTTTCATAGTATTCCCTTTTGTTTTAACTGTGGTATTTACTGTATATTTCTAATGAAATATCTTCTGTAAAAAGTATTTCAGCCATGTTTAGAAGGTTTCTTGCAATTTCTTGAACATAAGCATTATCGTTGATTAAGGATGAGGCCATCTTGTGTGTAATCAAATTTTTTCTAATAAGTCTATCAAGTGTGCCATTTGTTAAAACATCCATCTCTATTAAGTTTGCTCTTTTACTTTTGATAACATCTATATTATTTTGAATGTCATTGAGTAAATACATTGAGTCAATATCTCTTAAAATTGTTATGAGGTTTTTTCTCATATCGTTATATTGTGTTTTGATATCAGAATTCTTTGATTTAGTATATATCTTCATATTTTTTTCTAAATGCTGTGTAGATTTAATAGCTGAAACAATATATCTATTAGCAAGTTTGATTTTATAGATTTTTTCTATATCCTCTTCTTCCATATTTTTTTGAGCACGAGTAGAAAAATTTAAAATTTCACTATAAATTCCTTTTATTCTAGAAATATATTCACGATTTACATCTATCTCTTCTTTTGTATATTCATCTGCTATCACGCTGTCTAAATCCATAGTAGATAGTATGTTTCTTCTTTTAAGAAGTAATCCATTTGTGATTATTTTAAATGCTATTTCATAAAGATGTTTTGTCTCTTTGTTAAGAGATATAAGTGCAGTTGCAGATATTTCTAATGCAGAATCATTAAGATACTCTATTTGTTCAAGTTGAACTTCTTTATTTGAATTGTTTTTTGTTTTAAATACAAAATTTAGTAAGTTAATTAGTTTATTCATAAAAGGTACAAATATAACTACGCCCATTACTTTAAACAAAGTATTAAACACAGCAAGTTGCATAGTCCAATCATTTGGTGCAATACCAATAAAAGAGCTTATGTTGGATACAGTATTAATCATAGGATTCATAATTACAACAGCTATTAAACCCATTGTTAGATTGAATATAAAATGAGCTCCAGCTAGTCTTTTCCCATTGAAATTAGAACTAAGTGACCCAATTATAACCGTAATAGTTGTTCCTATATTTGCTCCAATAGTAAGTGCTAAAGAATTCTCATATGTGATTTGTCCAGCAGCAAGTGCAATAATTATAAGAACTATAGTTGCATGAGAAGATTGGATAATAACAGTTGTTAAGATTCCAATACCTATAAATATAAATATACCTTTAAGTCCATCAACTGCAAATTCACTTAAATCAAATCCAGTCTTAAATGCTTCAAAACCTTCTTTCATATGATGAATTCCAAGAAACAAGAAACCTAAACCAATTAGTATATAACCCATACCTCTAAAAGTCTTTGCTTTTTGAAAAAGAAGAATGACACCAAAAACTAGTATAGGCATTGCGTAAGCAGAGATTTTTACTTTTAGTCCAAATCCTGCCATAAGCCATGCCCCACTAGTAGTTCCTATATTTGCCCCAAATATAATGCTAACACCTTTTACAAGAGTTATAAGTTCAGCTCCTAAAAATGACATAGTTAAAACTGACACTAAAGAGCTTGATTGCATAATAGCAGTAGCAACTAATCCAAAACTAATACTTTTATGTAGTTTATCAGTGAATTTTTGAAAAAGTCTCTCAAAGATTTCTCCAGAGAAAGCTTTAACCCCTTCTTCTAGAGACAATATCCCAAATAAAAATATAGCAACACCAGCAGCTATTTCTTTAAAGTGGGGGCTAAGCCAAAATCCATAAGTTAATACGATAAAGATGATTGGTAGAAATATTTTTTTAAGCATTCTTTTTTTTCAAATTTAATTAAGCTAATTCTTCTAAAATACTTTGTCTAATTTCTACAATATCTCTATCACCATTGAGTTGAAATAAAATATTTTTTTTAGCATAAAAATCTATAAGTGGGGTTGTTTGCTTGTGGTAAGTGTTTAATCTACTTTTTATTGTTTGTATATTATCATCTTCTCTTGTAATTAATTCATTTTGACAGTAATCACATACATTTTCTAATCTAGGAATGTTAAAGGCTACATGGAAAGATGCAGAACAAGAAGAACATATTCGTCTCCCTGTGATTCTCTCTATGATTAGATTATCTGGTACATCTAAAGAAATAACTTTATTTATCGCAATACCCATATCTTTCATAAGGTCCTCAAGTGCAAGTGCTTGTGAAAGAGTTCTTGGAAAGCCATCAAGGATAAAACCTTTGTTACAATCATCACATGATAATCTATCTTTTATAATACCCATGATAGTAAAATCGGGAACAAGTTCGCCAGCATCGATAAATCTTTTAGCTTCAATACCTATTTGTGTTTTTTTATGAATTGCCGTTCTTAATATATCACCTGTTGCAATTTGTGGAATACCGTATTTCTCTAATAAAAATTTTGCTTGAGTTCCTTTACCAGATCCTGGTGCCCCAAATACTATAAGTCTCATACCTTAATCTCCTTTAGTGTAGTTTATTTTATTAACATCGTCATCATCAAGCATAATATCTTCTGCAATATCTTCTAAGAATATAATTTGTGCCATTTTTAAAAGATTTTCTGCAATTTCTTGCGCATATGTATTATCATTTATCAAGTTTGTTGCCATGTGATGTGTAATAAGATTTTGTCTTATTTGTTGATCTAAAGTTCCATTGGTTAGAACATCACTTCTTTTTGTACGAAGTTTTATTTTTTCAAGAAAAATCATACTTTTTTCACTGTTGTTTGTTTTGTACATTTTGTCAATATTTCGTAAAGTCTTTACTAAGTTTTCTCTCATACTGTTATATTGCATTTTGATATATTTATTATGAGATTTTGTATAAATTTTCATATTTTTTTCTAAATGTTGCGTTGCTTTTATAGCTGCAACAATATATCTATTTGCAAGTTTTATTTTATATATTTTTTCAATATCTTCAGAATCCATGGAGAGTTGAGCACGAGTTGAAAAATCTAGAATTTCTCCATATATGCCTTCAACTCTTGAAATATATTCTCTATTAACATTTATCTCTTTTTTTATATATTCATCATTTATAACATCAACTACTTCCATATCAGAAAGAATATTTCTTTTTTTCAAGATGAGCCCATTGGCTATGATTTTAAAAGCAATTTCGTATAAATGTTTTGTTTCTTTAGTAAGAACAACTAATGCTGTCATAGGTATTTCAAGTGCAGACTCATTTAAGTGTTCTATACTCTCAAGATTTTCATCTTCATTTTTTTCTTTAGATTTAAACACTGTTTTAAGTAAAGCGATAAGTTTATTTAAAAATGGAATAAATACTATTACCCCAAGTACTTTAAATATAGTATTAAAAACGGCAAGCTTCATAGTATAGTCATTATCATTAATTCCCATCAAAGCACTAGTAAAATCTGTAGCAAGCTCAAGTTGGTGCATCATGAATATGGCAACAATCCCAGTAAGCACATTAAATACAAAATGAGCACCAGCTAATCTTTTGCCATTTACACTAGAACTTAAAGCTCCTAAAATAGCTGTAATAGTTGTTCCTATGTTTGCTCCAACTGTAAGAGCTAAAGAGTTTTCATAAGTAATTTGCCCAGCAGCAAGGGCTGCTAGAGTAAGAATAAGAGTTGCATGAGATGATTGCATAACAACAGTTACCAATACCCCAACTCCAGCAAATATAACTATTCCTTTAAATCCGGGAATTGCAAATTGTGCTAAATCAATACTTTGCTTAAAAGTTTCAAATCCCTCTTTCATATAATGAATACCTAAAAAAAGAAAACCAAGTCCAGTAAGAATATAACCAAAACCTTTAAGAACTTTAGAGTTTTGAAAAAGTAGTAAAACACCAAAAATTAACATTGGCATTGCATAAGAAGAGATATTTACTTTTAAACCAAAACCAGCCATAAGCCATGCACCAGTGGTTGTCCCTATATTTGCTCCAAGAATAATACCAATGCCTTGGTATAAACTTATAAGACCGGCCCCCAAAAAAGATATTGTTAATACGGAAATCAGTGAGCTTGACTGCATAAGAGTAGTAGTTATAATTCCAAAATTAATACTCTTATATAGTTTGTTTGTTGATTTGTGTAATAAAGTTTCTAACGCTCCCCCCGAAAATGTTTTAAAGCCTTCTTCTAATGAGACCATACCAAATAAGAATATGGCAACACCAAAAACTATGATTTTGAAATCAGTGCTTAACCAAAGTCCATAGGCTAAGACTATAAAAATAGTAGGTAAAAATAGTTTTTTTAACACAAAATACTCCTAAATTTTGACACTTCTATCTTGTTTTAGATTTTAGTGATATTTTTGTTTGCATGTAAAGAGTAGCACCTAAAATAAGGTGCTACATTAGTGAAATAATTGGTAAGTTAAAGACTTACCATAGACGGCTGTCAATTCCTAGAAGAGGCATAAAGTATTGTGCCCATAAAATAACACCTATCCAAGATGTAATGAGCATTGCAAAACCAAATTTGAAAGATTCTGGACTTGAGTAATGGTTACTCAAATAACAAATAGTAGCTGGTTTTGAATTGAAGTATAAAACATATACTTGATTAATTAAAAATGCCATTGGCAGACCAAATCCAAGAACATCCCAACCAAATCTTTGTGCAACACCTATAATAATTGGAAAGAAGATTAGTGTTCTAGCTGTTTTACTTTGATTAAAGATAGAGAAAGTAACAAAAAGAAAACTAATTACTGCAAAAACTATTACTTTTGGAGTATCATCACCAATACCAAGCGTATCAAAAAGATAGTTTACACCAAGCCCAATAATATTTGTAGCTTTTATACCACCACCTAAAACATATGCACCAAATGAAAACATTAGTAAATGCCAAGGGATATCAACTTTATTCCAGTTAATTACACCTATCTTTGGAAGACCACTTACTGCAGGCATAAGAGCTATAACTGCACCAGCTAATGCAACAGCCGTTGCGCTTACTCCATGAAGTTTATCTGTTGCCCAAAATGCTAAAACTGCGAGAAAAATAATTGAAGATTTAAGCTCGTCTATTGAAAATTTACCCATTTTATCTAGTTCAGCTTGAAGTGTTTTCAATCCACCTTCAATAGAAGGTCTTTGTTCACTTTTTGTAAGTGGAAAAATAATTTTAGTTCCTAAAAATAGTCCAAGTGCAACTTGGATAAATGCAAGAGGAGCAAGAGCAGCAAACCAGTCAAAATAATAAAGTTCCGCACCAGCACCAATAAGCATACTAGCCGCAACTAAGTTAGCAGCACTACCAGTCATATATGCACTACAAGAAACATTTATACCTAATAGATTTTGAAGGACTAAGTTTCTTGCAAAATTATTTCTACTATCTCCCCCAGTTGCTCCATAAATTGCGCTAATAACCATAAATATTGGCATAAGAAGTGCTGCTTTTGCAGCAGTTGCGTTAATAAATGCACCAAGTACAAGATTTAAAATAAGAAATGCCCAAAATATTGGAGTAGAGTGATGTCCTGCTTTCATTATAAATTTAAGTGCTATTCTTTTTGCAACACCGCTTGCAACAAGCATACTTGCTAAGATAAATGAAGCGATATTTAAAATCATAACTTTATGACCTAAATAAGCATATGCTTTTTTTTCTGGAAATATTCCTATAACAACGACTGCAACAATTAACATCAAAGATGTTACATAGTTCGGAATCGCTTCACTAATCCATAAAATTAATGAGGCAAAAAATATACCAAGCATACTATAGCACATAGCTGGAGCAATTTTTGTTTGTGCTTCAAATACATCGATAGTACCACCCCATTGAAAATGGTAATAAAAAAATGCCAACATTGCCAACGGAAAACCTATTTTTTCTAAAACAACCATAATTTTGCCTTTTGGCATTTTAGGGAGTTTTTCTAGTGTATAGTGAGACATATCAAGAGGATCAAATTCTTTAGTTTTTGTCATAACTTCTCCTTTTTGAAGTTTGACCTTACATGTAAAAAGATAAGGCCATTTATATTATTTTTCCATACCAATAGTGCGTTTTGCAGCACGCAGATAGTTGATGTTTTCATACTTGTCAATTTCTAAAGCTTCGATGGCTTTTTTCATACCTTCATAATCTTCGCTTTCGCAACAGACAGTTTCCAATTTAGCCCCGTTAAATAAAATTTCGCCATATTCACAGATAATGTCATCCACACTAAATCCATATCGTTTTTTAGAAATGGTAACTGCAGCTAAATCTGGATTAGCATCTACAATTGCAATAAATTCTTTAAGAGTATATACATCTTGGTCTAAATTAACTTCAACCAACATATTGTCCAAAATTGTTTTAACATCTTCTTTTTTTACAGGAAATTCAAATTTTCCACGAGGCTGGAAGATTTCATAACCATCTCCTGTTTCATCAACTTTTGTTTTGATATCTAATAATCCATCACGAACTTTGACATTAGCTTCATTTGTTTTTGTTGATAAAAAGTATGTTTCTTCAGATGTTCTAATTTTAAAAAGTTTAGCGTGTGCTTTCCACATAGTTTTGTTTATAACATCATCAAGGATTCCTTGACCAAAAACTCTAAATTCTGCTCTAGGGATTATCTTTGCTGCATCTTCTGCGCTTGTTGCTTCATTTTCTGCGAATACATCTGCCATTTTATTTCCTTATTTCCAATTTTTATATGGGTTTTTTAATAACATTGAGTTATAGTATTTGACATCACCTGTCACCTCTTCACCTAACCATGACGGTTTTTTAAATTCTTCATTTTCATCACTTAATTCAACTTCTGCTACAACTAAACCAGCATTATCAAGTAAAAATCTATCTACTTCAAAAGTATGATTGCCTACTGGAACATTAGTTCTAGTTTTACTTAAAATTGGTTCTTCGCAGATTGCTAATAACTCTTTTGTCTCTTCAATTGATATTTCTTTTTCAAACTCATATCTACTTGCACCACTTGCATTTCCTATACCTTTAATAGTAAGAAAACCTTTATCCCCTTTAATTCTCACACGAACAGTTCTCTCTTTTACTGATGAAAGATAACCTTGTGTAATTTCAATTGCTTTGCCTAGAGAGTCTATATCTACTCCGTCTTTAACCAAAAATTTTTTTTCAATTTCTTGAGCCATTTTACTTCCTTTGTAAATTTTTTGTTAGAATTTATAATTTAATTTTAATCTTAAATGATTGAAGTCATCAGCATTATCTATCTCTGTCATTGCATATATAACTTGACCAAAAAGTCCTTTTAAAGAACCAGAAAATGCATATGAAATATCCATATCTAATGAATTCGCATCAATCCCATCATTTCCATAATCATTATATACAGCATAACGGGTCATTGCTTTTAATCCTTTAATACCAACTTCTGCAAAATTATATGAAACTTTTCCTTGGTATGATTTTGTACCAGCTTTTGTACCACTTATTGTATATAAATCATTGTATGAAGGATCTTTTGCTGTTCCAACTCCACCTCTTACTGTTCCATCATCATCAGTTGAATTATAATAAGCTCCTAATGCAAAACCTGACAATTTTATTTCAGCTTTTATACCATACACGCTAGAATCTTTTGAGCTATCTGCATCATTTTCATATCCAATATATTGAGCACCTAATGTTACTGGAGTACTTACTGGCAATTTGTAGGTAGTTTCTAAATAGTAATCTTTAGTTCCGTCCTCTGTTCCAGAACTTACACTATCGTTAAATACTGCTTGAGCTGTTATTGTAAAGTTTGCTATTTTTGTGTTAGCATATAAAGTATAAACGGGGCTATCAAAATGAGTAGAAGCATTATTTCTCGATGTCCAATCTGTGATATATCCAGCTACTATTGTAGTATTTTTGAGGGATTTATTTGTAACTAAAGCACCAGTAAAATAATCTTTTAAAAGCCTTGATCCACTATTTGCAACTAGAGGAGTTTTTATAAATGTACGACCTATTCTAACTGTCGTTTTTTTATATTTGTAGGCAAGATATGCTTCACTTAATAATGTCTCTTGAATAGATACTGTAGTATCATCTACTTTTGAGTCTCCTGTTTCATGGTCAAATCCGAGTGTATGACTTGTTTGAAAACCAAATCCTGCACTAAATCCTTTAAAATCACCTGTTGTATATTTTAAAATACCACCTATTGCAAAAGCATCTTTATCAGATTGCGTTCCATTATAAGCTGTATCTATAAAATAAGATTTTAATTGCCCATTTACTTTGCCTTCTTTAAAAGCATCAGTAAGACTATCTGCTGAAAAAACATTTGTTGATAAACTCAAAATTGAAATACCTACTAGGCTTAATTTAATAAGTTTCATAAATCCTCCTTTTTAAAATGTATTAATTTGTATTTGAAAGTATACTCTTGAATATATTAAAATTATCTTAATTGTATAAAATTGTATACAATAGTATTTTATTAAATAAAATGATAAATATGCTATAATTCTAATAAAAGATAATAGGAAATATTTATGCAAAAAATGAGTAGTCAAGATGTTTATTTGGCGTTACGTGATAAGATAATCAAAGGTGAGATAGTTCCTGGTGAAAAATTAAGTGAAACAAGTTTGACAAAAGAGTTTGGTATAAGTCGAACTCCTATTCGTGAAGCTTTAAAAAGATTAGAAAGTAGAAAACTTTTAACATATGAGCAAAATAAAGGTATGGTTGTTCCAACATTAGACAGTCAGTCAGTATCAGAGTTGTTTGTTATTAGAGAGATGATGGAGAGTAAAGCAGCATCTTTAGCTGCAAAATATGCAACTGATGAAGAAATAGGAATATTGAGAGATTTGGTTGACGAAGATTGGTTAAGATTAGAAGAGCCTATGGTTCTTGCAAAAACAAATAAATTATTTCATAGAACAATCAATCAAATAGCGCATAACAATTATCTTATTGATTTGTCATCGTTATTAGATGAATCATTATCTTTATTAGGAAAAACTACTCTTTTAGATAAAGCAAGAGCAGAAAAAACTTTAAAACAACATCAAGCAATAGTCGAAGCTATTGAACAAAGAGATTATAAAAAAGCAGAAGCTGTAGCAAAAGATCATGTTAAAAGTGCATATAGAGCTAGACTAAGAGTTACTCTGGATAGTGAAATGTTTAAATAACAATCTTGAATTCACTATCTGTAAAAGAGAAATTAGCAACTTTACAAAACTAAAAGATCCTATAAAGGATCTTTTATATTGATATATCTATGGTCGTTTCTACCCATCTGTCTCTTTTTGCTTTTTGTTCTTTTGATGGTAGAATTTTGATTCTAGTTTCGTCTATTTTGTATTTTGTTGATAACTCATTTTTGAGTGTATTTGCTCTTTTATTAGCAAGATTTTCTAATTTTTTTACTTCAATTTTTATATTTTTTGTTATCTCTTTTTGCATTTGATTATTAAAAGAAACTATATCAAGTTTTGGTTTTTTCTTCTCTTTTTTTGTAGAGTTATTATCATCTTTGCTTACAATCATAAAAGATTTTTTGAGTGCATCATATTTATTAGCTTTAAAATCTTTGATGTACAGATTTTTAAGTGCTGAGCCATAGATGTCATTTTTTGATTCATTTGAATCAGTTTTCATTGTATATAGTTCTTTATTTATAATTGTTTTAAATTGCTGTTTTTGTAGCTCTTGCGTATCAAAAAATGCATCGAATCCACCAGATATTTCGAGTTTGATATTTGGTCTTTTAGCAAGTATTTTTTGTAAATTCTCTAATTTTTCATGTTCCGTTGAGATTACTAAGTATGAGCCTTTATCAAAATCAATGCTTTTTAACTCCTCTCCATCAACACCTATCATTGAACCTAAAAATTTAAACGGTGCAGTTACAATACCTGTTATCATATTTCCCACTGCTCTCCAAATAACACTTCCATAGGAAAATTTAGGGTTATTCATATCTCCAGTAACTGGTAAATCTATATCTATTTGACCATCTGAATCTTTCAAAAGTGCTATAGCAAATGCAAGAGGTAAATTTACAGCATCTGGACTTTCTACTTTTTGGCCTAAGTTTAAAGTGTCTATATTGATCTTATTATCACCTTGTAAATTTGCTCTATTTACAGCGTAATTTAAATCTAGTGAGAGTTTTCCACTCTCTATAGCGTAACCTACAAATTTTCCAGAATACGGAGTTAAACTTGTTAAGTCAAGATTTTTAAGTATAACATTAAGCTTTGCACTCTTTTTTATATTAAAGGGTAAAATAACACCTTTGATATCGGCGTAGCCATATTTGTCTATTTTACCTTGAACACTCATAGTTGAAGGTGTTGTACTTTGTAAATCTAAAAATGAAAAATCACCATTTAAATCGTAAATATGAGTTTTAAATGGAGTTGGTAGTGAAAGGTCGCTAAAATCACTAGAACCATTTGTGAGTTTCATCGGTCCAAGCTTTACATGTAAAGGCTCGGATTTATCTTTTTGAATGTCATTTTTTTCTGGAGCAGGTTGTTTTTTAACAAGATTTGCAAAATTACTAATACCGTCTTTTCCAATATGAGCTCTTATATAAGGTTCTTTTAATTGTACTTCTTTTATGTCAAGAGACATTGGTGAATGAGTGTAATTGATACCATTTACATTTAATTTTTTCCAAGTTAAAAGTTTTTCTCCATTGTTAGCATTTATGTATAAATCATTAACTTGAGTATTTGCTTGTAATTGTAATTTTAAATCTTCATCTAAAATGGCAACCGCAGTAGCTTTTATATCAATTCCAGCATCTTTTATATCAAAATTTATAAAAGGTTTGACATATGCAACATAATCTTTTAAACGTAGATTAGTTAATTCTAATGAACTATTTAATTTTTGTGTTTTTTGTACCATATCTCCTGCTAGTTTTATGTCTGTTTTAGTATTTAACTTGGTAGCTAAATCATACTTTATTGGAGAGTTTGTATCTGAAGATATATTGTTTACATGTAGAGATAAATTGGATAATTGACTTTTAATATTTGTTTGTAAATATGCATCGGTAAAAGAAATGTTTCCTTTGTTGATAGTAATATCGTTAAGTACATATTTCCAAGGTTTTGAAGAATTAGTTTCTTCTTTTTCTTCTTTTAGAATTTGAGCTGTTTTTGTTTGAAAAAGTTCTAGTAAGTTTACATTTTTTTGTTTATCCAGTGTCGCAATAATAGAGGGGTTATTTATATTGATCTTATTTATAGATATTCGTTGCTCTGGCCATTTTAGATGAAAGCCGCTGAGATTTATTTTAGGTAATTTAATTGCATCTATGTTTGTTTTTTTATCACTAATGATTATATTTGATAAACTTAATTTAGCATCATTAAGTGTTAAT